>Ga0180219_1000040_pt1 | contig 208859 bp, 176 predicted proteins | sample eDN3rd30CBELigMG_FD_151338 | JGI IMG/M metagenome (GOLD analysis project Ga0180219, IMG submission 151338) | Enriched Miracle-Growth compost microbial communities from Emeryville, California, USA - eDNA 3rd pass 30_C BE-Lig MG (version 2)... ...
ACAATGTCAAATTCGAGGTTGACATCGTCGCCCGGTTTTACTTCTTTGAGGTTAGTATGCTCGTACGTATACGGAATGATCGCGACGGAAAATTGATTGTGTTGTGAATTCACCACCGTAAGACTGATGCCATTGACCGTGATGGATCCTTTCTCTACCGTTACATTACCCGGCGCATCGTCGTAATGGAAGGTGTACAACCAACTGCCCCGTTGATCTTCCACAGATAAGCAGCGCGCGGTCTGGTCTACATGTCCCTGTACGATATGACCGTCCAATCGGTCGCCTACTTTGGTGCAGCGCTCGAGGTTCACTTCACTCCCCATCTGCAAGCTGTCCAGATTGCTTTTAAGCAGGGTCTCCGCAATAGCGGTGACTATATGTTCGCCGGGTGATACGCCGACCACCGTCAGGCAAACTCCGTTGTGCGACACACTCTGGTCGATCTTCAGTTCGTCCGCTAACGAAGATGCGATGGTTATGTGCAGGTTGCCTGCCTCGCGGTCGAGGTGTGATACGGTGCCGATGGTTTCAATGATGCCTGTGAACATGTACAAAGTTACCGATTATTTTTACGTTTTGCGAGTGCGAACAGGATCATGAGACCGAAAGCCAAGCTACCTCCACATCCTGCATAGGCAAAATAATCTCCTGTTTTGACATAAAATGTGATTTCTTCATTAAGGTTGATGTCTTGTTTGATGGCGGTAGATACCCACCATTTGGTTCTTTGCACCGCATCACCGCGTTGATTGATGAATGCAGAAATACCTGTATTGGCCGACCGAGCCACCCAACGGCGTGTCTCAATCGCCCGCAATTTGGCGTAGGCGAGGTGTTGGTCCTTGCCCGCCGTGTCACCCCACCAGCCATCGTTGGTAACGATGGCAATGAACTGAGCGCCCTGTTCGATGTACTTCGCTACATAGTCGCCCCAAATCGATTCATAACAAATTACAGGTGCCGCACCGATACCGCTCTGTGAATAGAAAACCGATGGCTTGTCCTGCCGGCCATAACTTCCGGTGGTACCTCCGAATCCCTTAAAAAGGGGTTTCATGAAGGCTAATGCTCCTGCAAACGGAAACTGCTCGGCACCTGCAACCAGTTTCGATTTGTGATAGTATTGTAATTTTGCCGAATTTTCGATGAGCACAGCCGAATTAAAGGCATCGTAATAGACGCCATCGAAGGCACGCGCCGTAGATGTTTGCGGACTGTTGTAAACCCGGTATCCCTCGATGCCCGAAAGCACGTTCCCGTTTTTATAAGTATCCAAGAATTGTTGGATGTGCAAAAAGGTGGGATGTTCGTAAAAGCGATCCTCGTCAAAACCACCCTGTCGGGCAATGGCCGTTTCTGGCCAGATAAAGAACTCCGTATTTGGCTGGGCAATGGATTCGGATAGCCTGATAAGATTGTCTAGCTGCGATTCCGGTGTCAGAAAGGTGAATTTGCCATAGGGATCGATATTTGGTTGTACAACCACCACATTAGAGGGGTTTTCACGTTCTTCATAGGTGGTATACCGCCACAATGACCAAAAAGAGGGTACGCCGATCAGCACAATTACCGCAACCAGCAGTTTCCGCCGGTGTGAACGCGCAAAACCGTCACGCGCAGATAAGATTGATAGAAATAGCAAGATGTTGAGCACCCAAATCCATACAGTACCGCCGTATACACCCGTGTATTCATACCATTGTATCAGCTGATGTGTATTGGCAAAGCCGTTGCCCAACGTCATCCACGGGAACGCAAGGTCCCACGTCTGGTGCAGATATTCGTAGGCAATCCAAAAACAAACCAGCCCCGTAAGTGACCATCCGATGGGATAGCGCTTGCGCAATTGGTAATACAGGCGGAAAGCGAGCGCCATCAACAATGCGGCCAAGCAGAACGGAATGAGGGAAACAAATGCGGCAGCATACACGGGCATCACCGCATTCATCGCATTGAATACCCAGTAGATCGAGGCGGTGTTCCATACCACCCCTGTCAGTCCGCCCAACCAAAACACTTTCATACCCTTTTTCCGGTAATCGCCCCGCATAACGTTCTCCAGGGCAAATAATAGCGGAATAAAGGCAACCCATAGGAGGGGGGCGGTGTAGGGGATGGGGGGCCATGCCAGCCACAGGAGAAAAGCACTCAGCAGCGCCAATAAATAATTCTTTTTCACGGTTAAAGTTGGGATAAGAGTTCGCTTTTCTTGTTTTCGTATTCCTCCTGCGTAATCAGCTGCCGCTCAAACAATGATTTCAGCTTTTTCAGCCGGAGCGTAAGCTCGTCATCGGTCTCAACGGGTGCTACGATCTTCACGTGGGGTTCTTCGATGTTTTGCGCTTCCGCCGTCCGTTGCCTGTCACGGGCTTCTTGACCTAGCTGGTAGAGTTTTCGCGCTTGGCTCTTGGGGATGTGGCTCATCTCCAACGGATCGGCTTCCGAAAGTGTCACAGACAATTTTGAGCTGAGTAAGCCTTCTTTAAATGTGATGTCAATGACATCATCCAACGAGAAGATATCAAAATCAGTGGCGAGTCCGAGTTTGGTAGACCGGCAGAAAAAAATGTGCTTGTCAGTCAGGGCGATACTATCGGGAAACAACGTCACCGCAGGCATTTTCTGTACAGCGACATAACGTACCTGTTCTTCTTCAGCCAGCATGTCCTGCAGCTTCAACAACAATTTTTCTACTACTTTGGGATCCTGTCCGTCGTTGATGTACCGATCAATGTTCATCATCTTGCCCGATGTCTATTCGATATTTCTGCTTGCTAAGTTAGCAAAGATTTATTGAAAGGCGGTTCATCGGGCGAAACTTCCCTAAAACCCTTTTTTCAGAAAAAGTAATGTTACAAATAGCAGGATTGTTTAAAAAGGAATAACCGTTGTAATATATTTGTCGCTCACTCGTCTTTAAATTAAACCATAGCACGGAAATCGAACATAAAATTTTAGAAAATGAGGAAGCCTTTAAGGAATAGAAAAAAGGATTCAGGTATTTTTAGTCTATTAAAACCTTATACATTCTTATTGACGTTGCTGCTGTTATTTGCTTTTTTCAGCAATGGTTTAAACCTATGGATTCCTAAGCTTATCGGTAATGGCATAGATGCGTATCGCGACCATCATTTTTCTTACCCTACCCTTATTACAGAGTTCTGTATCGTTGTCTTTATCATCTTTGTATGCACCTATTTGCAAAGCATTTTGCAAACCTACGTTTCCGAAAAAGTAGCGCGGGATTTGCGCACGCAACTCGCGTATAAAATATCCGGACAGTCGTTTGCCTTTATTAAAGAAGCCAACCCCTCCAAATTATTAACCAACTTAACGGCAGATGTGGATTCGATTAAGCTGTTTGTCGCCCAAGCCATTGTTTCCATCGTTTCCTCGTTGTTTATTATTATCGGTGCGAGCATATTATTGCTAACCATTAACTGGAAATTGGCACTTGCCGTAATTGCCATCATTCCAATTATTGGCGTTACTTTTTTTCTGGTATTACGTAAAGTGCGGGCACTATTTATTCAAAGCAGGGCCGTTATTGATTGGCTCAATAGAATAATTAATGAAAGCATTTTAGGCGCCGCGATCATTCGGGTAATCAATTCGCAACAATTGGAGTATGGGAAATTTCTGGAAGCCAACACGAAAGCAAAAGAGTTTGGGCTTTCCATCCTTCGCTTATTTGCAGCGCTTATTCCCATCATTATTTTTACCGCTAACATGGCCGGATTGGCTATACTAATGTTGGGTGGCCATTTTGTGATTTCGGGCGGTATGAGCCTTGGCGATTTCGCAGCCTTTAGCAGTTATTTGGCACTGCTGATCTTTCCTATTTTAGTCATAGGTTTTATGAGCAATGTAATTGCACAGGCTACAGCTTCCTACGAACGTATCAATCGCGTACTAACGGCACCGGATGTAGGAAAAGGGGGTACGATAACAGCAGATTTAAAAGGGGCAATCCGGTTAGCCGCTGTGTCTGTTAATTATGGGCAGCAGCCCGTTTTGAAAGCAATTTCATTTGAGGTAAAGCCCGGAACAAAAACAGCTATTATAGGTCCTACAGCAGCGGGTAAAACCCAATTATTGTACTTGCTTACCGGACTGATACAGCCTGACACAGGAGTGATCACATTGGACGGTCGTCCTATCCAAGCCTATGATGCCGACTGTTTTCATCAGCAGCTTGGTTTTGTTTTCCAGGATAGTATTATTTTTAACATGAGTATTCGAGAGAACATAGCATTTAGCGATAGCGTGACAGATGATTCATTGCGAAAAGCCGTCGCTACGGCCGAACTCGAAAATTTCATCAACGAATTGCCAGATAAATTAGATACCGTTGTTTCCGAACGGGGGGGCAGTCTTTCGGGCGGGCAAAAACAGCGTGTTATGCTGGCACGGGCATTGGCGCTAAATCCAAAAATTTTATTGCTCGATGATTTTACTGCCCGTGTAGATCATAAGACCGAGCAGCGGATTTTGGAAAATATCCAGCATAATTACCCCGATTTAACACTGATTTCGGTTACACAGAAGATTGCTTCTGTGGAAAATTACGATCAGCTGATTTTACTAATGGACGGAGAAATTTTAGCCATAGGGAAACATCAGGAATTAATGCAGACAAGCCCGGAATATATACAGATTTCCAATTCACAAAAAAGCACGAGCCACTATGAACTATAACCTAAATCAATTAACGGCGAAGGAACACAAAACGTCTACGGTCTCTTCCCTTAAACGGTTATTGAGGTTGATAGCGCATGAACGAAAAAACCTGCTCTTAGCGCTATTGACGATATTGATTAACGCTACGTTGAATTTGCTGGGGCCTTATATAATAGGACATACAATCGATGCCTATGTGATAACGAAACAGTACCACGGCCTATTTGTGTTCTCCGCGATCTTATTAGGCATGTATTTAGCGGTGCTTTTAACAAGTTACTTGCAAACAAAGTTGATGGGTAGTATCGGGCAGCGTTTATTATTTACCCTTCGCAATGCGATCTTTAATAAACTGCAGCGGCTACCGGTAGCTTTCTTTAATCAGAATAAAGCCGGTGACCTCATCTCGCGCGTTAATAATGACACCGATAAACTAAATCAGTTTTTTTCTCAGGCATTGACGCAGTTTATCGGTAGCATCGCTACGATGACCGGCGCGGGAATCTTTTTATTGGTCATAAATGTCAAACTGGGATTGGCGGCATTGAGTCCAGCAATCTTTATTCTGCTTTTTACAAAAGTAGTATCTCCCTGGGTAAAGAAGAAGAATGCCCTTAACCTGAAAAGTACCGGCAGTATGAGTGCAGAAATCCAAGAAAGCCTGGATAATTTTAAAGTGATCGTTGCCTTTAATCGCCGTGACTATTTTCGAAAGCGCTTCGACGAAACTAATAAGGAATACTATGGTACTGCAATTCGCGCCGGATTGGCCAATACGATTTTCCTTCCGGTTTATAGCCTGTTTTCCAGTTTAGCGCAATTAACTGTTTTGGCTTTTGGGATTTATTTAATTACCATTGGCGAGTTTACGGTTGGATTATTGGTAAGCTACCTCGCCTATTGTGTTAATTTCTATCACCCATTAAGGCAGCTTGCTTCGCTTTGGTCGAGCTTTCAAGTTGCCATGGCAGGCTGGGATCGGATTTCACAGATTCTGTCCTTAGAAACCAATTTAAATAGGGTTACCGTCGAAGCTGCGGAAACTTTTAGTGCCTTACTGGAATTTAAACAGGTGCATTTCGCTTATCCGAATGGTAAGGAAATCCTTCATGACATCAATCTCCGCTTGGAAAAAGGAAAGACTTACGCGTTGGTGGGCCCCACGGGCGGTGGTAAGACGACCACTGCGTCGTTGATGGCTCGTCTATATGACCCGACGCAGGGTGTTGTGCTGTTAAAAGGCAGGGATATCCGGTCCTATGAACCGGCGGAACTTGCACAGAAAATTGGCTTTATCCTCCAAGAACCCTTTTTGTTCAGCGGAACAGTAAAAGAAAATATTCTTTATGGCAATGGTATGTATAACGCCTATACGGATGAGCAACTGAAAGAGCTAATCAACGTCAAAGGTCTGGAAGAACTCTTGTCTGTCTTTGATCGGGGTCTTGACACGGTAGTTTCATCCAATGCGGATAACCTCAGTCTCGGGGTGAAGCAGGTCATCGCATTTATTCGCGCAGTATTGAGAGATCCGGAACTACTCATTCTCGATGAAGCAACTGCAAATATTGATACGGTTACGGAACAGCTGCTGGAAAAAATCTTGAAGAAGTTACCGGAAGAAACTACGTTGGTGATCATTGCTCACCGCTTAAATACCATCGAAAATGCAGATGAGATATTTTTTGTCAACCTCGGAGAAGTGACAAGAGCAGGCTCTTTTCGTGAAGCAATTAACCGCTTAATGCAGGGAAAAAGAGCCAGTTAAAGACCCTGTACACAAACCACGAATTCGCCCTTGATGGGATTTGCCTCAAAATGTACGATCACTTCACTAAGCGTACCCCGCACGGTCTCTTCAAACACCTTACTGATTTCGCGCGATACGGAAGCCAACCGTTCTTCGCCGAAGGTATCGGCAAACTCCAGCAGTGTCTTCAAGAGCCGGTGTGGCGACTCATAAAAGACCATCGTTCGGTTTTCATCGACTAACGCTTTCAATCGCGTTTGACGTCCTTTTTTTACCGGAAGAAAGCCCTCGAAGCAAAACCGGTCGCACGGAAAGCCCGAAGCTACCAATGCGGGAACGAAAGCCGTGGCACCAGGCAGACACTGGATCCCAATGCCATTTTTAATAGCTTCACGCACCAAAAGAAACCCCGGATCGGATATCGCCGGTGTGCCCGCGTCAGAAATTAAGGCGACGGTCTGGCCTTCTTTCAGGAAGCGGATCACCTCATTGACAGCTTTGTGCTCGTTGTGCTGATGATGGGCATAGGCTTTTTTTTCGATGCCGAAATGCTTGAGTAATGGAGCACTGGTACGGGTGTCTTCGGCGAGGATGACATCGGCCTCTTTCAGGATGCGGATGGCCCGTAGGGTCATGTCTTCCAAATTGCCGATCGGAGTGGGAACAAGGTAAAGCATTTTTTATTATTTTTCCGCTAGTTAAAATGGTCTCTCAATGGCAGCGGAGAGACCGATCACTTACTTTTATAGGCAATCGTGTTTGTATTGCATATAAAAGTAAGTTTATCTAAGTTTGCCGACACAAATTAAACGAAACCGTCATGGTTTTCAAAAAAAATCATGACAGCTTCGTCACCGATAAAAGTAAATAAATAGACGAAAATATGTTGCAAGTTAATTATATCCGCGAAAACCGTGACCGTGTGGTCGAACGATTGGCAATCCGGAACTTCAAAGCGCTGGAATTGGTAGACGAAGTGATTGCGCTTGATGAGCACCGTCGACAGCTCCAGACCGAGTCGGATTCCATTGCTGCGGAGGCCAATGCGGCGGCACGGCAGATCGGCGAACTGATGCGGCGGGGTCAGCGCGACGAAGCGGATGCAATTAAGGCCCGTTCCGGCGGATATAAAGAACAACAGAAAAAGCTGGCCGATGAGCAGGCGGTGGTAGAAGCAGATTTGTATGAAAAATTGGTGCTTCTGCCTAATCTGCCGCATCAATCGGTGCCAGCTGGTGTCGGCGCAGAAGACAACGAAGTGGTGCTGGAGCATGGTCATCGCCCCGAACTTGGGGAAGATGCGTTACCTCACTGGGAACTTGCAGCTAAATACGACATCATCGACTTTGAACTCGGTACCAAGGTCACCGGTGCCGGATTCCCGGTGTACAAAGGTAAAGGAGCGCGTTTGCAGCGCGCGATGATTAATTTTTTCCTTGATCAAGCGGCAAAGGCAGGCTACAAAGAAGTACAGCCACCTATTTTGATTAATGAAGCATCGGGTTTTGGTACGGGTCAGTTGCCTGACAAGGAAGGACAGATGTATCACGTTGGAATCGATAATCTTTACCTGATTCCTACGGCAGAGGTGCCGGTAACCAACCTCTACCGCGATACCATTATCAAAGAGTCGGATTTTCCTATTAAAATGACGGCCTACACACCCTGTTTCCGGAGGGAAGCAGGATCCTACGGTGCCCACGTACGTGGACTGAATCGGCTGCATCAATTTGATAAGGTCGAGGTGGTGCAAATCGTGCATCCCGACAAATCCTATGAGGTGTTGGAGGAAATGAGCACCTATGTGCAATCGTTGCTCCAGGCGTTGAACTTGCCGTATCGGGTATTGCGACTTTGTGGTGGTGATATGGGATTTACGTCAGCGTTGACTTATGATATGGAAGTTTGGAGTGCTGCCCAGAAGCGCTGGTTGGAAGTCTCGTCCGTATCCAATTTCGAAACGTATCAAAGCAATCGCCTGAAAGTGCGCTTTAAAGGTGAAAACAGTAAAACCCAGCTGGCCCATACGCTCAATGGCAGTGCCCTGGCCCTTCCCCGGATCGTAGCTTCTCTGTTGGAAGATAATCAGACAGAAAAAGGTATTAGGATACCTGATGTACTGGTACCTTATACAGGGTTTGAATGGATTGAATAATGTTTGGGTTTACGGATTGTACCCTTTAATCTTCGAGTCCGGGATAAAAACAGGCGATATGCTTATAATTTTACAACAGCACCTGTGGTTTTCCAAAATTGTTTCCGCTATCCGGTGTTTGTGAATCTAAAACAATTCAATCGCTAAAAGGGGCTCTCTGCCTCTTTTTTCTTTTTCACTCCGTCAATTTCCAACTGTATTTCTTTCGTTGTTTACGTCATCTCCATGAGATGTTCATACATTATTTATATTTTATAGTGTATAAATAGAGTTTAAACTAAGTTATAACAGAGGGTTAACATAGGTTATAACTATATTAAATATCTGTAAAAACTTTATATTTATATTTTTAATTATATATTTGTATTGGATTACTCTTGGATTAGTTATACAGTAAATACGATCATTATGGCTATAGCAGAGCGTGGGATTAACGGCCCGTTCCGAGGCAAAGTAGGTTCGATAGTCGGATATACGCTAAATGGGCAGAACGTAATGCGTTCGGTTGGGAGGCGTACAAGGCCATTTACCGAACTGGAGTTGTTGAATCAGGCGAAGATGAAAGTAACATCGGAATTTTTAATGCCGATAAAGCCTTTTGTAAAATTCGGTTTCCGGACAGAAGCGCCCGAGGGCAGCAGGATAGGAGCGTTCCAATTGGCGCAGTCTCAGGTAAGGAAGCATGCCCTGGAGATCGATCCGGAAGGCAATCCATTTGTCAATCCGGCGAAAGTACTGATTTCGAAAGGGAGCCTTGAGCCGCCCTTAAATTGTTCAGTAACGGCAGAAGGTGACCGATTGTTTCTCCATTGGGATTATTTGAACCGTGGCGGGTATGATCGGCTTCTCACACTGGCATATGATGGTGATTCATTCCGTTTTTTTCGGGATTTGGGCGCCGAGCGGCGTAGTGGCGAGGATACCTGGGATCTTCGTGGGCTTGATTTGCTGGAGCAACCCCTTCACGTATATGCGGCATTCCGGCATACGATGACCGGAGAGATATCGGATAGTGTATATTGTGGGGCTATTGGCCCATCGGTTCCATCCGCGCCAGATACTGGTCGTTCTCGTCCTCAAACACCACCTGTACCACCCAGCCCTCCGTCCGGGCAATACGCGCTAACATTTCCTGATCAATAAACAGCCAGTTGAAGGGCTCCCCGGTCACGCCTTTGTATTCGTATTGGTAGCGGATTTCCCCCTGGTATGCATGTGGCCTTTCAACCGATCCATCGGCATAGAGGTAATTGATGTCGGACGAATCGAATAACAACTGTCCCCCTTTACGCAGCAATGCGCGGCAGTGTTGCAGCAGTGTGCTCAAACCCGCGACGGTTCCTGCCAGGCCGACACCGTTCATTAGGAATAGCAGCGTGTCATATCGTTCTCCGCGATAATCGAAAAAATCGTGCTGCAGCACATTTCGGATACCCCGCTGGCACATGACGGAGCAGGCCCCCGGCGAAAGTTCCAGTGCAGTAACATCGAACCCACGCTCCTGCAAATACAACGCATGGCTACCCGCACCGGCACCCACATCCAGGGTACGCCCATCACATAGGGCAAGCGCGATATGCTCCAATTCCGGGAAATCTCCGGGTTCTCTGAAAAATACATCGATGGGCATTTCTTCCAAGTCACCATAGCTGGTGTGCAACATCAGTTTGTCGCGGGTGTTGCCAATGAAATAAGCATGGAGGGCATCGCCCAAAACATCAGGCGCCATGGGGGATATGCAAGATTTGTTGGGCAAGTGCAATGGCTTCTGGATCGCCCGTATGCTTACCGGGTTCATCCGAAAGTTTGATCACCGGTGTCCATTCCGCTTCCTCGGGATACGCTTCCGTCATTTTGAGAACAATGTTCATCGGTGTCAGCCCCACATCGTTGGTGAAATTAGTGCCGATGCCGAACGAAATGCCGATGCGAGCCTGGCAATAATCGACTATGCGAGCAACCTTATCATAATTCAGTCCATCGGAGAAAATGATCGTTTTGGACAGTGGATCAATGCCTTTATTTTCATAATGTTGGATGGTTTTGTCGGCGAATAACAACGGATCTCCACTGTCGTGGCGGACGCCATCGAACAGCTTGGTGAGTTTTTTGTCGAATTGTGTGAAGAAGACATCCGTGGTATATGTATCTGAAAGCGCTATTCCGAGGTCGCCCCGGTACACATCCGACCAATGCTCAAGTCCCAGCAAATTGGCCATCTTAAACCCATATTTGGCTGCATGGAACATAAACCATTCGTGCGCATGGGTTCCGATGGGTTTCGTTTGGTACAACATGGCCATGTGGACGTTGCTGGTGCCGATAAATGAGCCTTCGCCATATTGCGTGAGGGCTTGTACGACCAACCGGTGTACGGTATAAGAATGGCGCCTCCGGGTGCCAAATTCGGCGATGGTAACGCCCAATTCCCGGTACCGCTTGATTTTTCCGCGCACGGTCTCCATTACCTGTTCATCCGGTTGACGCTGTTGGCCCGTCATCCGGTAATAAAGCTCGCAGATGAGCGACATGACCGGTACTTCCCACAGGATGGTGCGGTACCAGTATCCTTCAATGGATACCGAGAGCTCTTCGCCATGCTGTTGGATGTGGACTTCTTCCGGATCATACCGGTAACCCTGCAGGAAGTCAAAATAAGTGGGATCCATATAGGGACAGGTAACCGCAAAGAAAGTTTTTTCGGGACGCGTCAGTTGTAATTTTGCCAATTCATTGATTGCCTCTCGTAACTCTTCAGCAAACCCCTCAGGAAATTTATGCCCGCCCCGGTTGATGAAGCGGTACTTTGCCTTTGCCTTCGGAAACAGCTTCACCACTGCATTTTGCATGGTGAATTTGTAAAAGTCGTTATCGAGTAGGGAATTGATCATGTTGAGTTGCTTGTGATCGCTATCAGCAATCGGCAATTAGCTATCACCTCACTCCTGCCAGCCAGGCTTCAGCCATTAACTGGGCTCCGGCCAACGAAGGATGTACACCGTCGCCAGTCCAATAGGAGGGAGCCGCCACTTTTCTTGCTTCATCAAACACCCGCTGATAGGGGATAAACGCAGCACCATATTCCGTGGCGATTTCGCGTGCTGCACTACGGTATTCGTCGAAAGCCGGATACCAGGCATCTGTTACCGCTTTTACGTTGTTGACGGCGAACGGCTCGCCGATAACGAGTTTGACGCTGGGAAGCGCGGTCAACGTGCGGTCAATCAATTTGCGGTAATCGTCGCGGTATACCTGTATGGTGCCGTCATACTTTCCGTTGAATTTGTGCCAAAAGTCGTTTACACCGATGAGGATACTGAGTACATTTGGTTTGAGGTCGATGCAGTCTGCATCCCAGCGGTCGGCCAATTGATATACTTTGTTGCCGCTGATCCCTCGGTTGTATACCGTCAGCTGCTTGGATGCATATGTATTCAATAGATTCGCAGCCGCCAGAAACGCGTAGCCGGTTCCCAATGCCCGGTTGTTATTAGGTGCTTTGTTTTCTTTATCCCGTCCTGCGTCCGTAATTGAATCTCCCTGAAATAAAACGATGTCGTTTTCCTGAATCCGGATTTTCGGTGCCAAGTGGGATGATTTTACGGCGGCTTTGACAATTTCGGGGAGGCTGACCGCCATCGCGGCTCCCATCAATGAGGTTCCTATAAAGGTTCTTCTGCTTTTATCCATGGCTAACAAATGGTTTTAATGGTTTCAAACATAGACATATTTCGTTTTATATGCAATATTATCGGCCTTTTTGAAGCCATTTCCGATCAACGGCTAATTAGGATCTAGGTGTTTGTAGCGTTAGGTTGTCTGCAGTTATCACCGGCTTGCCGTACCGGTGGTTATCGCCGACAATTTGTTTTTTGAAGAAATGATTTGTTTTTTTGAAGGAGCGTACGGCATTGACGCTACCTACATGGGGCGGTTAATTGGCGGGGATGGTTTTTCCAGCAATATCAATGCTTATTTAAAAGCATGTTTTTTTAAACGAACAACAAAGCATATATGAATAGACAAGGCTACATCTTTTTTTTAGCGTCGTTTTTTAGCGTTCTCTTTTTAAACGCACAGGAAAATGGACAGATGAAATGGCATGATCCGTCAAAAGGAGATTTTCGAACGGTACATAACCAGTTGTGGCATGGATCAGAAATCGCTTGTTATTACGACAGGCTACCTGCTAAGGCAGAAAATGAGGTAAGGAAGGAGGTCTGGAATCTTTCCAGAAATGCAGCAGGTTTAAAGCTTGTGTTCACGACAAATGCGACTGAAATTACGGTCAGATACGTTGCTTTAAAGAAGAATTACGCGATGGATCACTTTCCTGCTACAGGAGTTTCCGGTATTGATCTTTTTGCCACGAATGACGATGGGACCTGGACATGGGCCAATGGCTCGTATAGCTTCAAGGACACGATAACCTATACTTATTCAGGATTGGATTTGGATAGGGATCGCTATCGTAACAGAAGAGAATTTCACCTTTATTTGCCACTATACAATACCGTAGAGTGGTTGGAAATAGGCGTACCTTCAGCGAGTTCCTTTACATTCGTTCCGGTTTCGGATGAGAAACCGGTTATCGTTTACGGAACATCCATTGCACAAGGGGGGTGCGCTTCAAGGGCTGGCATGGCATGGACCAATGTGTTGGAAAGAGCCATTCATATACCGGTGGTCAATCTTGGTTTTTCGGGCAATGGCCGGCTGGAGAAAGGGGTTATAGATCTTATCGCAGCGAACGATGCCCGCATTTTTGTCCTTGACTGCTTGCCAAATCTTAGCGGTGAAATAGAAGCGATTGTTTCAAAGACTCGTGAAGCGGTGCGTACGATTAGCGCACGCCATCCACAAACGCCAATTATTCTTGTCGAACACTCAGGTTACCTGGAAAATAGGATGAATACCGGAGTGGCCAAGAGAATTCGATCGGTCAATGACGAGTCATTAAAAGCCTATAAAGCGCTAAAGTCGGAGGGAGTGGAGAACCTTTACTATTTGAAGTATGAAGACATCGGTTTGAACCAATATGATTCGGTAGACGGTGTCCATCCCACGGACGGGGGCATGCTGAAGTATGCTCAGGCATACGCGAAGCTCATCCAGGAAATTCTAAATAAATAGGAATTTATGGGCAAACAATTTGAATCGCATCCGTTGCAGGAAACTCAGTATTTATATAGATTTGACGTACTTTGCAAAAACTTGTGCAACAAAGATTAAATGCCAATGTAAACGAAGCGCCATTATAAATTAAGCATGATTAACGAATTTAGGGAGGGTCATGAGGACTCATTTAATGCACTATACAAAGAATTTTATCGCCCTTTACGTTATTTCGCACTTAAGATAGTCGACGACGAGCAGGAAGCTGAAGATATCGTCACGGAAAGTATGGTTAAACTATGGCAGCGCAGGACCCGGTTTTCAGACATACAGCAAATAAAGTCATTTCTTTTTACCATCACCCAACATGCTGCTTTGAATGTGCTGCGCAACCGGCGGCGGCAGAGCGATAAACGAAAATTTGTGGCAGAAGAGGCCGAATCTGCGAATAACACTACTTTTTTTGATGAATTGGTATTGACCGAACTGATCTCAAAAATAGCGGCGGAAGTTGAAAAACTCCCCAAAGCGCAGCGGGAGGTATTCAAGTTAAGTTATTTTGAAGGATTCAGTACGGAAGAGATCCGAGACTCACTCGGGATGAATCCCGCAGCTGTCTATACGAACCGCAAGCGTGCTTTGCAATCGTTGCGCAATTATTTTAGACACCTGGACCTTTACCTCTATCTCCTGATAAGCTGGTTACTCATTAACTAATGCCAGGCATTACAGTTGTTGTAATTTTTTTGATTGATTTTCAGTTAGATGTATCCATTTTGCCAAATGGAAGTCAGATTTTGGCGAATAGGGTGTTATGGTGTCGTAATGATGGATAAGGCCGAACATATTGCCCAGTTAGTTGAGAAGCAGATCGCCCAAACGATAACCGACGAAGAGCGTGCAGAACTTAATCATTGGATGGCCCAAGATGCGCATCGCGAGGATTGGGTACGTCGGATCAGCGAGGAACGTTTTATCGTACTGGAAGCAGGCCGATTTCTGTCTCCGGATGCCAACGACGTATGGCAGAATGCGAGGTTGACAAAGGAACTCCGAAAGAGCAGGAGGCTCCTTACCTTCAAACGGTGGCTACCTTATGCTGCGGCTTGCCTCCTGGCAATGGTTATGGCCACTTGGTTTTACCAGTATCGAACAACTCCTCCCTCTGAATCTAAATTTGTGGAAGCGCAGGATATAAAAGCCGGATCAAACAAAGCAGTGCTTCGGTTTGCGGATGGCACAACCGCTGAGTTAAGTCCATTGCAGTCAGGTGTTGTGTTTGACGGAACGGCGATCAGTTACACAAATGGCGACCGACTACTTACCGGTAACGCTACGGACCCTGTGGCAGATAAGTTATCGGCCTCCGACTATGTTACCCTGAGTACACCGAAAGGGGGACAATACCACGTGATACTTTCAGATGGAACGCAGGTTTGGCTTAATGCCGCGAGCAGCCTGAAACATACACCTTCGTTTTCTTCATCCGTTCGTACCGTGGAATTGGAGGGTGAAGCTTATTTTTCCGTTGCAAAGAGCCGGGATTCAGCGGGAAACCCGAAACCATTTGTGGTGAAAACAAAAGGTCAGGAAATTAGGGTGCTGGGTACGGAATTCAACGTTTCAGCTTATCCCCAGGCCCATACTATAAAGACTACGTTGGTAACGGGGGTTGTCCGGATCGATCCGGTTAGGGGTGAGGGCATGCTGTTGGCGCCAAATGAGCAGGCAACGCTATCCGCAAATTATGTGCTTGGCAAACAAACCGTAGACGTCAGTGATGCGATTGCTTGGAAAGAAGGAAAGATTTCCCTGAACGGTAAAACCATCGAAGAAGTTATGGATGAGTTATCCCGCTGGTATGACCTTGAGATTACCTTTGAAGGTACCATGCCCAGTGGAAAGTTCTTTGGCAGGGCTAACCGAAGCAGTAATCTGTCGGTAGTGTTGGCACTCCTTGAGAATGCACAACTCTCGTACCGGATGGAAGGAAGAAAACTAATTATCTCAAAACAATAAACCAATTTATAACTTTAAAAACTTGATGATTATGAAAAGAGACCACTAAACGAAATCTAACAAACTGAAAAGGAGAGTGGTGGTACACTCCCCTTGAAGTTCGGATATCTGCTATATCCAATTGCGATTAACTAACATAGTTTACTATCCAAACGCTGTAAACTTACAAATCTTATGCATAATAGCAAAAGAATGCATTTCAATTGCGTTTAGTTTACGGCGTAAAACAATAGACCTTAATGAATATCATTTATGTATTCCGAGTGATGAGATTAGTTGCACTCCTTTTATTTTGTGGGTTTTTACAACTCAGCGCAGCCAGTTATTCACAGGAAATTACACTGAAGGGAAACAATATACCCTTAGTATCGGTTTTTAAATCGATCAGCCAACAAACAGGCTACGAAGTAGCGGGTTTTGAGATTTCGTTGGACAAGGCAAAACCGGTTACGGTTTCGGCAGAACAAATGCCTATCAAGGACTTTTTGCAGTTGATTTTTTACAATCAGCCGTTTACGTACAAAATCGAAGGACGTACCATATTTGTTGCCGAAAGCCAAAAAGCAATGAAACGGCGAACTGAGAACCGGGCGGGGGCCGTTTCGTTTATTAGTCAACGCGTTGTCACAGGTAGGGTTACGGATGAACAGGGTAATCCCCTTGAAGGGGTTACGGTTCACCTCAAGAATACCGAGACAACCACCACAACAAACGCCACGGGAACGTACCAGATTACTGTATCTCCAGCCGATGCCAGGTTGGTTTTTTCAATCGTAGGTTTTGAGCAACTAGAGTTGGCCGTTACGCCTTCGGGCATTTTAAATGCAGTTATGATACAGGCTGAAAACACGCTGGACGAAGTTGTCGTGATCAGTTATGGTACACAGAAGCGAGAACTTGTAACTGGAGCAATCAGCTCGGTAAGCGCGAAAGACCTTGAAAAGGCGCCCGCCACTCAAATCGGGCAGCAGTTGCAGGGACGATTGCCCGGCGTTCGCATTAACCAGTCTAGCGGTACACCCGGAGAAGGTATTTCTTTTCGAATCCGCGGACAAGCGTCAATCGCAGCGGGAAATGCGCCGTTGGTCGTTATCGATGGCTTCGCATCCAGTACCGGCCTCGAAGCGTTAAGTCCCGTTGACATCGAGTCCATATCCGTATTAAAAGATGCGTCTGCTACCGCTCTGTATGGCTCACGTGCCGCCAACGGTGTGATACTGGTCACAACAAAACAGGCGAAAGCGGGCTTGACAGATGTCGGCGTGAGTGTTTGGCGTGGATTCCAACGCGTTCCGCAGCGGGGGAGACCGAATGTAATGAATGCCCGGCAATTTGCACAATACAAAAACGAATGGTACAGCGATCAGGGTTTGGAGGTTCCCGAGCGCTATCAGAATCCGGAACAATATGGTCCAAATGATGGCACAGACTGGTTCGACGTTTTATTAAACCCGAACGCTGCAACACAGAACTATCAGCTCTCTGTCTCAACGGGAACTGAAAAAGTGAAAACGGCGATTACCGCAGGTTACAATAAACAAGACGGTGTGATGTTAAATACCTTTGCAGAACGGTTTACTGCGAGGGCTAATAACGTATTTACCATATCCCCGAAACTCACTTTAGGATTGAACGTTGCCTCTACGTACCGTAATTCCCAGAATTTACCAACCGATGGAACGTGGAATATTATTTCCGCGGCTTATATTATGGATCCAACGCTGGAGTATAAAAATCCAGACGGCTCACTTCCCATCGGTTTTTCATCTCCGGGCATGTTTCCCAATCCAAACTGGTATCGGGTACTCATTGAGCGCGAGAATCCGTTGGTTCGTAAAAATGTATTAGTCAATGCGTTCGGTGAATATCAGCTATTGGAAGGACTTACCTACAAGCTGAAAGCCGACGTAGATGTGGGGGATTCAAAGGGACGCTATTGGAGCCCGTCAACCGCCCAAGGGGGGATGTTTACGGCGCCACCAACACCGGCCACAGGATCCTATAGTACTTCTGATTATTCAAACTGGCAGATAGAAAATACGTTGAACTATGATCGCCGGTTTAATGAAAAACACAGTGTACAAGCCTTGTTGGGATATTCTGCCCAGAAAATTCAAAGTGAGTCGAGTAACATTGTCGGCTCCGAGTTTCCCGATGACGAAATTCCATGGATTACTGCTGCACCCGTCAGAAGAGGGGATGCATCGATCACCGAACTATCGCTTTTGTCAACGTTCGGACGACTGAATTATGCATACGACGATAAATATCTTGCTTCGGTATCCCTCCGTAGAGATGGATCGTCACGATTCGGGGATGAAAAGAAATTCGGAACGTTTCCCGCCGTATCCCTGGGATGGATTGCATCGAAGGAAGGTTTTCTTCAAAAATACTCCGAAACGTTGAGCTTTTTGAAATTCAGGGCAAGTTACGGCGAGGTAGGGAACTATAACATCGGAAATTATACCCATTTAAGTGCGATAGGAAATTCAAACTATGCCTTTAATGACGCATTGGTTGCGGGTAAAGCCAAGTCAAATTTGGGCAATCAACTGTTAACTTGGGAGACTACGGTTCAAGGTGATGTTGGGGTTGACCTCGGGTTGTTTAACGATCGCATATTTTTTGCTTATGACTATTACTGGAAAACGACCAATGGATTACTATACGCCGTTGACGTCCCGTTGGCGTCCGGTTTCAGCAGTATCCAATCTAACATTGGTGAATTCGAATTCTGGGGTCATGAATTCAGTGTAGAAACCAAGAATTTTATAAAGAACTTCAAATGGAACACGGTGCTAACCTTCTCTCTTGACCGTAATCGGGTTAAACAATTGGGAACGGAGAATACGCCGATCGGAGGATATCAGGAAAATGTAGATTTCATTCGAACAGCTGTGGGCCATCCAATCGGTCAATTCTACGGCTATGTCTACGAGGGAATCTTTATGAATCAGGACGAGCTGAATCAAGGTCCGCATATCAGGGACTATGGTGGTTCCACGATTGGTTCTGTCCGTCTAAAAGATATAAGCGGACCTGACGGAGTACCCGATGGCATCATAGATGCCGCATATGACAAAACGTATATCGGCAACCCCAATCCAACGTTCAGTTTTGGACTGACTAATCGGTTATCCTATCGGAACTTTGATCTGGATATCCATATGGTGGGTCGGATCGGTGGTGACCTGTTTATGGGCGAGTTATTGTGGACGGAGAACCTGGATGGTGTATTTAATGCGAGACCCGAAGTAGCCAACAGATGGCGATCGGAGGATAATCCAGGAGATGGAGTATTTCCCCGGACGAATTCAAATCCGTTGCACCGCTTCAATAACAGTCATCATATTTACGACGGATCTTATTTAGCCGCCCGGAATATTTCATTGGGGTATACCTTCCAAATTCCACCTAACGGCACCATTAAGAGCGCGAGGCTATACGTCAATGCCCAGAATGCCTTTATTATTACCAACTACCCGGGGATGAATCCGGAAGCAAGTGAGAGCGGGCTGAATGGCCTGAACGAAGGGCGGGATTTTGCCCATTATCCCATACCACGCGTATTTACAATTGGCGCCGATTTTAAATTTTAATTCCGACGAATGATGAAAAAGACAATATTTTACACGTTCTTCACGATCTGTTTATTGAGCTCTTGTGGTAAAGAATTTTTGAAGCTTTCTCCCCAAACCACCGTGACTTCCGGGTCATTTTTTGAAACCGAATCTCATTTTGATCTTGCGTTGGTAGGCGTATACACGCAATTGCGTGGAATAGTTTCTGCCGGGCATTACATGGATGAAATGCGATCTGATAATAGTTTTTTCCGCTACTATGCACCAGACAGAGGGCCGGCAAACTGGGTAGAAGACATCATACAATGGACAGACCAATCCCAAACCACCGTCGTAAATAATCGTTATTACAGCGATTATCAGGGTATTTCCCGCGCAAATGCCATCTTAAATCGATTGGATAATTCGTCGCTGACAGATGAGGCCAAAACGCGGATTTCCGGTGAAACGCTTTTCTTAAGGGCTTTCTATTACTTTGATTTAGTGACGCATTATGGAGGGGTTCCTTTGTACCTCAACGAGGTGGTAGATGAAGCCTCCGCGTATCAAGCACGGGCATCGGTTGAGGAGGTGTACCAGCAAATTGTTGCCGATTTAGAGAAGGCTATACCGCTATTACCCGTAGTATCTGCGTTCCCGCAATCGGGGAGGGCAACCAGAGGAGCCGCGAAGATGTTATTAGCAAAGTCATTTATGTCCATGCCACTCCGGGATTATGCCAAGGCGGAGATTGAGCTGAGAGATGTTACCAACATGAATTATGGTTTGCTTGATCGTTACCTAGACAATTTCAACCCGGCAACGAAGAACAACAAGGAATCCATTTTTGAAATACAGTACATGGAAGGGGACGACGGGCAGCAAAGTGATTTTATTTATTCAATGCTCCCTAAAACAGCCAATACGGCTGTTGCCACCGGCATATCGGTTAATAATGTGGTAGCCGGTGGTTGGAATGTTCCAAATCAGGGATTAATCGATTCGTATGAATCGGGCGACGAACGATTACCTGCCTCGGTGAAAATTATGGAAGGTACGCTAAATGGTGGTTCGTTATCTACCGACCCTGTTACCTATATCGCGATTAAAGATATCGGAGGCTATTCGCCCCAGTCTGGTAATGTCTATTTTCCATTCGTTGCGAAATATTTGCATGGTCCATATAGTAAACCTTTTAATACGGGTCAAAACTGGCCGGTATTCCGCTATGCAGACGCATTGTTGCTAATGGCCGAATGCTTGGTTGCACAGGGAAAGGGTGATGAGGCATTACCGTTTTTAAATGCGGTAAGAAAGCGGGCCGGCCTCTCAGATTTGTCGGTGGCCACGGTAGACAACGTTTTGCTCGAACGACGCCATGAATTGGCATTTGAAAACCATCGGTGGACCGATCTCATCCGGAACGGTAAAGCGATCGAAGTCATGTCGGCCTACGGTGCTGAAATGAAGCAGCGGTATGATTTTCTTCCCGAAGCTTCCTTCAACGTAACCGAGGAACGGTTGATATATGCAATTCCCTTCAGAGAAACTCAGATAAATCCCCAACTGGTTCAAAATTCTGGCTACTAACGGTTCCGGAATGGGTAACTCAGTCGGCCACACCAATTTTTGGTGTGGCCTAGGAATGGTATTTCCCAATTAACTCCGATGTAATGAAAAATTTCACCCTATTATTCCTTTTTGTCTTTGCGTTGATACATGCGTACGCAAATGAGCATAAAGACGTTATCATCGAAAACAACTACTTTCGTTATTCCGTCGGCGCAGATGGCACGAATCTTTCTTTTGTAGACAAATCTACCAGAACGGACTTTCTTGACCGCCGAACCACTTCCAAAATCGCATCCCTCGTTATCAATGGGCAATCATTGACTGCCGAATCGGTATCCTATCAACGCGGCCAATTGGAGATCGGTTTTGGGAGCGGAGTCGGAAAAGCGCGTGTGAAGATTAGCGAAGAACCGGATCGAATGGTCTTTAGGGTCGTCAGCGTTCCCGACCGTGCCGAATCTTTTACCATCATCAATATTCCCCTGACACTGGATGGACAACCCTACGAAGCATTTTCGGCATGTGTGCTTTCCATGAATCTCTTTACGCATGTACGGCAGCTGCCACCGCTGCAAACACATTTGTGGGCGCAGTGCTATGCGCGGTTTGGATTCGAAGGGGCAGAATTTGTACTACTTGGCCTACCCCAGGAAAAAAACCTGCCCGTCATCCGTGATGTAATGACCAACGCCAAAGACATACCACTTTCCCGGGAAGGTGGCGCGTGGGCCCAACTTAACAAGGAGGGGTATGGCTCGTACCTGATGAACTTCGGTACACTAACGGAAGAAACAGTTGATGAATGGATTGAATTATGTAAATCACTGGGGTTTAATCAGATAGATAGTCATGGGGGCGGAGATTTTTTTGAATTCGGCACCCTGGAACTCAACCAAACAAAATGGCCCGATGGATGGGCATCTTTTAAACGGATCAATGAGAAACTGCATGCCAATGGAATATCACACATTTTTCATACGTATGCATTTTTTATCGATAAGACATCACGTTACGTTACTCCGGTTCCTCATGAAGACCTGGGGTATGCGGGTACATTCACCCTCGCGGCGCCGCTAGATAAAGCGGCAGACGAAGTAGTGGTAAACGAGTCGACGGCCGATATTTCTACCGTCACGGGCTTTCATACCGAAAATAGTGTTACGCTACGCATAGGAGATGAGCTGATCGAGTTTACTGGCGTTACCAAAACAGCCCCTTATAAATTCACGGGTCTCAAACGAGGAGCAAATGGTACCGTGCCCGCTTCGCATCAGGTGGGGAGCATCGGTTATCACCTGAGCGAGCGTTTCGGAAGGTTTGTGCCGGGGCCAAACACCAAACTGTTTGCTGAAATCGCAAAAAAGCATGCTGATATCGTAAATCAATGCGCCTTCGATGGAATTTACCTGGACGCGATTGATGGCAGTGCGGTGCTGGGGGGTAAGGACGATTTTTGGTATTACGGTTCAAAGTTTATTTTCGAGATGGCGCGACACCTGAAGCGTCGGGTAGGCATGGAAATGAGCTCGATGGTTCATCATTGGTGGCATTACCGGTCGCGATGGCAAGCATGGGACCGACCTGTCCGGGGCTATAAACGTTTCATTGATATTCATCTCGCGTCCATAAAAGCGCCCAGTCTTTTCCTGCCCGATCAAATCGCGTCCAATGAATGGGAACACGGGATCTGGCGTGGTCATTCTCCCCTGATTGATAAATATGCCGGTGTCGAAAACGGACAAACCAAACTTCCACTTCATTTAGGCTGGTGGGGCAACCAAACATGGGATCCCCCGCAGGTTGAACCCACTTTCCCCGATGATATTGAATACCTTGCCACCAAGATGATTGCAAACAATGCGGGATTCTCTCAATTGGGTGGTGTTGACTCGGCCACGTTGGCCAAGAACCCTCTTTTTAAACAAGCAGCAAATATCCTCAAGCAATATGAGACATTGCGACATCAACATTATTTCAGCGACAGCGTGCTTAGTCGGCTTCGCCAGCCCGGCAAGGAATTTACCTTGTTCAAAGAGTTGGATGGAGGATGGAATTTTAAGCCCATTACGTATCGCAAGCACAAAGTAGCGGGGAACGGCCACCCGACGGCTTCCTGGGTGGTAGCTAATGAATTTGAAAAGCAACCGCTAAAGCTTCGGATCGAACCCTTGATGTCTGTCAAATCCTACGACGATCCATCGGGTATCGTCCTGACGGATTTTTCCGATACGCAGCAATTTGACAAAGCAATCCGTTCAACAGGAGTTTCGGCTAGCCTGGCAACGGCAACCGAGCGGACAGGCAGTGGCGAGGTTGCAGGAGTTTTGATCGGAAAAAACGAAGGTGCGTCGCCTAGGGAGGGGGCATACGTTAATTTTGAAAACAAATACGATTCAATCGTAAACCTATCCGGACATCAGGGGCTAGGTGTCTGGGTTAAAGGCGATGGTGGAGGTCAACTCCTTAACCTGAGTGTCAGAAGTCCGTTGCATATTTCGCACGGAGCGCACGGCGATCACTTTATAAAAATCGATTTTACCGGATGGAAATACTTCGAGCTGGTGGAGATCGAATCGTCTGCAATCAGCGACTATATGTGGCCGGATGACTCACATTTTTACGTATATGACTCCTATCGGCATACCGTCGATTTCTCCGCCATTGAGTCACTCCAATTATGGTATAATAATTTGCCGGAAGGAAAGGAAGTTAAAACGATAATTGGTCCTGTTAAGGCACTTCCACTTGTTTCCACTACGATTAAAAATCCGTCTATAACTGTCGGCGGCAAGAAGATTGTCTTTCCCGTAACGATGGAATCGGGAATGTACCTTGAATTCAGGTCTGCGGACGACTGTAAACTATATGGCTCCAAAGGGGAACTTATTCAAGAAATCCACCTAACGGCAGACATCCCGGAATTGCAGACAGGAAACAATGAGGTCCAGTTTTCATGCGAAGGGCCCCATGACATTAATCCCCGTGTTCAAGTTACGGTCATCAATGAAGGTGCCCCGCTGGAAAATGCCCACAATTCAACTATAAAGTAAACAAAAAACACATTAAATTATGGCTTATTTGATCAAAGAAGAGAGCAAAACACGGATTGATCGTGTCAAAACATTGCTGCAGCAGCAGGACCTGGATGCCGCATTGATTTATTACGATGAGTTCAATATTGGCAATGGCTGGTACTTAACCGGATGGTGCCCGCAATTTGAGAGCGGTGCCGTCTTGGTGCCACGGCAGGGAGATCCGCTGATTCTTGGTGGACCTGAGAGCGAACCCTTTGCTAAATTGGATAGTCAGATTACTGAAACACGTAATTTTCCGGTGTTTATGGTGCCGGATGAAGAATACCCAAATGCTGAAATCATTGATTTTGGACAATTATTTTCTGAATTAAACAAAAAACTGGGCAGTGTAAGGCGTATTGGTCTCGTCGGAGCCGATCGTATGCCCATGGGATGTTACCGACAGATTGAAGACGGATTTGCCGGAGTGACGTTGGTCGACATCACGAGCAGTTATGTGGCGCTGCGCTTTGTGAAATCGGTATGGGAGCGGGAGCAGATCCGGCAGGCGTTTGGATTGGCCGATCACGCGTATCAGGCGATGAAAGGCGAGATCAACGTAGGAGTCAGCGAGATTCGCGTAGCCGCCGCCGGTGAATATGCGGTGCGCAGTCGGGGAGCAAGTGGATTCGGTTTCGGGACAATAGTCGGGAGTGGCATCCGCTCCAATGCCGTCGTTCCGACCGCCAGCTCCAAACCGTTGTCGGCAGGCGAATTGGTGATGGTGGGCATCTCTCCCAAAGTGAATGGATATGCCGGGGTGGTAGGCGATGTGATTCCCGTCGACGGCCGTTATAGCGCTGCACAGAAAGAATGTGTAAAGATCCTGAAAGAAGCCTTTCGTCTTACGAAGGCACAACTAGCGATTGGCGCCAAAGGTCACGAAATTGATGCGCCGGCGAGAGCCTACTTTAAGAAGAAAGGACTGTCAAAATACCTGGTTTGCCCATTTGCGCATACCATCGGTCTGCACGAAGCCGAGTCGCCTTTTTTTGGTCCGCAGAGTGCCGATGAATTGCGAGAAGACATGATGGTTTGTATAGATGTGAGTTTTTTTGGGCATCCGGAATTCAATGGGGTACGTATCGAAACCGGATATGAAATAACCACGGGTGGCCCCGTGCCGCTCAGCCCCGCGATGGACGCTTTATTCATGGAGGATTAAGTGAAACAGATGATGACAAGCAAACCAGGTGATACGGCTGCTACGACAGCCGTATCACCCTTCGATATCGTCTTTGGCTTCGATATGGAAACGGATATCGGATCGTATACTACCTTTTACGAAGGCGTACGCCACGGCACACAGCCCTTGTTGGACATCCTGGCTGAGCACCATATTCCAGCTACTTTTTACTGGACCGGACATGCCGCCGAACACAATCCGGAAATGGTACGGCATGTGCAGCAAGCCGGCCATGAAATTGGATGCCATGGATTACTCCATGAGACACTGGGAGATCCAATTTTTCCCCTTCCCAACAATTGGCCGGTGTTGCCTTCGGAAGTTGCCGGACGGCTGGAAGAAGCCACGCGCATTATTCACTCCATTTGCGGTGAATACCCGGTGAGCTTCCGATGTCCGCGACTCTGGGGCAGTACGCAGGTGGTGAATGTGTTAGAGTCGTTAGGTTATGTCTCAGACGCTTCTCTTCCGTTGTATTTCTACGGCGAACCGATCGTTCCCTATCACCCTTCGTCGACGGATTGGACCCAACAGGGGGATATGAAACTGGTAGAAATCCCCAATTTCTGTGACCTGAGTGCACCGAGTAGCGATCCGTATCAGCGGGATCGGGACCAATGGCCACTTTTCCGGACCCAATCGGCGCTGGCATTGGTGGAAAAGGCAAATGCCTTTATCGACTATGTGTCGGTCCGGGGTCACCGTCCTGTATTGTGTTTCTATTTCCATCCCTGGGAATTTCATCCGATGCCACAAGGGGGGATTGACTTTGGTGAATGTGTGGTTACGCCGCAACCGTTTATCGTAGAAAACTGCGGGCAATATGCACTGGAACAATTCAATGCGTTATGTGAGCTTCTGAAGGGGCAGGGAGCGCGGTTTATTACCGCCAAAGATCTCGCCAGCGAATATTAGCTAAAGGCCTAAATAATAGAGCATGGTTATTCGTAAATCATTTGTAATAGAAGCCCGTGAAGGTCTGCTGGAAATTTATATTCAACGGCATAACCCCATCTGGCCGCAACTTCGGGACGTGCTTACGGCCCACGGTGTGCGAAACTATTCCATCTTTCACCGGCCGGGGACACATCAGCTCTTTGGCTATTTTGAGATTCGTGACGAGTCGTTGTTTGCGCAGCTCGCACATCATCCCATCTGTAAAGACTGGTGGCTCCATATGACCGAAGTGCTGGTATGTGAACAAGCCGATAGTATCAAAGGCAAGGAAGAACTATTGGAGGAAATTTTCCATTTAAATTAATACCTATGAATATAACGGAAATGCTTGCGGAATTTCAGCGAGCAGGCAGACGAACGCATTTGATAGGCAGCCCGGATCGAGGTATCGTGGTTGCCCTGGATTTAGAAGGAAGGATGTATACGGTGTTAGACGGCGAGGTAATCAATCGGGTGAATTCCGAGGCGATTGCGGAATATAACCTAGAGACGCCGTATCTCAATCCGGGAGGGGATGGCCTTTGGCCCGCCCCCGAAGGTACACGCTTCGGATATCAATATGCCTCAGGCGAGTGGCGTGTGCAACCTGGGATCCAATCTGCGCGCTATCGGCTGATCGAAGTAGACCAGTGTGCGGCTACAATTGCCGCAGAAATCAACCTCATCAATAACCTAGGCATAGGCATTCCGGTACTTTTCAAGCGCTGTATATCGCTGGATGATCAACCCGGTAAGCTGAGCGTAACCGTAGTTGAACGTATCACTTACTTAGGAACGCGCATTCTCTTACCTTCTGAATTCCTGCTTGCTCCGTGGACACTTTGCCAATTCGACTGTGGTCCCGGCTGTCATGTATTATTTCCGGGAAGTGACAAGACCGCTATGTGGGACCTTTATGAGGAGACCATTTCGGATAGATGCCGTTGGCACGACGGTAACTGCATCGTGCCTACGGACGGCTCCAGTCGTTTCCAAATTGGACTGAGTCCGGAGGTCCCCTGGATTGAATTTTGCGACCCTGCGCGCAAGCTAACCGTAAGACGTCAGGCGAGCATGCCGCCCAAAGGGCAATCGTATATTGATATCCGAGATGCAGATCCGGCGACCGAGCCCGATCCCAGGGGCGTACGGTACAGCGTGTACGGTGACCCATCGGGGTTCATGGAAATCGAGGCGGCGGGCGGATGTCCGAAAGAACTGGTTCCCAACCAGGAACTGAGTGTGTCTGTCACCACAAGCTATTCGTATCAGCAGCATAACACATCATCTGAAATATGGAACAACTAATCGGTATCATTTATCATTCAATCGGGGGATTTTCGTCGGCTAGCTTTTATGTCCCTTACAGCAAGGTGCAGAAATGGGCGTGGGGTACGTATTGGATTGTATTGGGGTTCATCGCGTGGATGGTTATGCCCACGATAGGGGGAATGCTTACTACCGATGATCCGTTTGCTATATTAGGCGCCGTAACCCTGAATAGCAAGCTGTGGACGTATGGATATGGTTTCCTTTGGGGATTTGGTGGCTTATTGTCCGGTTTGGGTCTTCGGTATTTAGGTCTTTCACTTGGGCAATCGGTATCATTAGGTGTTTCGGCAATTGTAGGTACGCTTGTGCCGGCCATAATGGGCGGCAAGTTCCATCTGCTTTTCACCACCTATTCGGGGAGCATTATCTTACTTGGCTTCCTCATCTGTATTGTGGGAATCGCGCTATGCGGCTACGCTGGAATTTTGAAAGACCGAAAACTGACAACGGATCAAAAGCAAGCTTCCGTCAAGGAATTTTCTGCATTTAAGGGATTTGCAATGGCCATAGCGGGCGGGATATTCAGCGCATGCATGGCGCTGGCAATTCATGCCGGCTCTTCGATTGCGGAAGCCGCAGCAAGTTTTGGCACCGCGAATGTGTTTGTCAACATACCTATTTTTATACTTGCCCTCGCCGGTGGTTTTTCTTCCAATCTTATCTACAATGTTATTTCCAGCGTGAAAAATAGGACATACGGCGATTACGTGATGAATCCGAGATCTACGTTGTTCAGGAATTATTTTCTCGCCCTATTAAGCGGTATCATGTGGTACTGCCAGTTCTTTTTCTATGGTATGGGGGCAACAAAAATGGGTGACTATGAATTTGCAAGCTGGAGTATTCATATGTCGTCCATCATTATTTTTAGTAATCTATGGGGGCTGTATCTAAAAGAGTGGAAACTCGTTGATAAAAAGACATTTATATGTCTATGGATAGGGATATTGTTACTGATTACCTCCGTGCTTGTCATCGGATGGGGGAATTTTGTATCTGATTGATGAGCTGATATTCGTACAGATGCAAAACGTATCCGCAGTGTACGGAAGAAGCCGCCCTGGATTTTTACAGGACGGCTTCTGCTGTATTGATATACGCGTTTATCCTCTACCGCGGGAAGAACCCCCTCGTTCGGCAGAACGACCGCGTGTGGCGTTGCTGCTTTTTTCGGAGCTACGGCTTTTTGATACACTGGGCCGCGATGTCGAACGTGAAGACACGGAGCTGTTGCGGCTTGATGTACTGCGCTGTGTGCGGGACGGCGAAGAAGACCTAACGTTTTCGCGTGACGATACGGAATGCACACGGGCTGCCGGTTGGTTACGCTCCCGGGCTTGCGGCTGTACACGCTGACGTGACTGAGGAGCCGTCGTCCGTTCGCGGCTGCTCGATTGTGAACGGCTACTTTTTACCTGCGGACGACTGGCGCTGTTCCGTTCGGCACGGGGTGCGCGTGAATTACCGGATTCAGTGCGCGTACGTGATTCTGTACGTGACGGAGCCGATTGCCGTGCCGGAGCCGTGGCTTTAGTGCGACTTTCCGATGTACGGGATGTCCGGGCTGTATTGCCATTCTCACGGGTTGTTGACTGTGCACTGCGTGTAGCCGTGTTGTTTCTGGAAGCTGAACCGCGTGTCGAAGAAGAATTCCTCGGATTGGTGGCTTCCGTACGACCGCTGGTACGTGAACTGGCACTGCGTGAATTGGCCGACCGCACAGTGGCCGCGTCGGCTACCCGCGAAGGCCGTGCCGAAGAACGGGAGTTGCGGTCAACTTCCGGGCGGTATAAGTTTACCGAGCGGCTATTTACCGACGCTCTTCCAGGGCGTGAAGCGTTATTGATATCCCGAATGGCAACCCGGCTACGTGTTACCCGCTCGACCTCGCTGTGTCGCGGGCCGGTTACATACGTACGGTTATTGTACACGTAGGTATTGTTGATAATCGTCGTGCGGTTATAAATATTCACGCGGTTCCGGTAAGGGGTATAATAGCTGTAGATCCGCGGGCTGCTGATGTAACGTTGCGGTACAAATACCCAATATGCGGCGGGAATGCCCACGTTAACGGAAATACTCATCCGTGGGCCAAGCGGAGCCCAACCGTAATAACCACCGCCGCTCCGCCAACTCACCCAAGCAGGGCCCCATTCATAACCAGGTACCCATGCCCAACCATAGTAGTCGGAGTAATTCCATCGCCCGTAGTGAAACGGTGCCCATCCCCAATCATAATCAGAAACCCACGTATTGCCATAGGAAGTCATTACCCAATGACCGTTCGAAGCATAGGGCTGGAAGCCCCGATCCACGTCAGGAAGCCAGATATATCCATATTCGGGGTCGTCTATCCATTCCCCATAAGGAGAAAGTTCATCGTAGAATAGTTGAAAGGAAACGCTCATACCGGGCTGAGCCTTCACGGTGTCCGTTGCTACCATCACCACGAAGGTTAATGCAGCGATTAATAATTGTCCGGTTCTCTTTAACGTTTTCATGACGAGCTGATTTAATTCAACAATCTTGTTCGTTTCTGGTGGTATGACTACAAAGCAGGGGCCAAGGTTTAATCGGGGCTCGGCGCCTTGCTAGCTGTTAGGTTCAGTTTTTTGAGAACATTTTATTGAAAATGGTGTTTATCTGTGCATGGGTTGCGTTTTGATTTGCCAGGATAGATACATACGTATGGGCACGTGTAGTCGCTGATAATCAGCGAATGCGCAAATAAACGATACAGATTAAAATTAAACTTCTATTTTTGTAGCCTTAACTGCTGAAATCCCCGATGATAAAAAAGATACAGCGTATACTTATCGAATTAGCTAATATCCATCGGTTTGTTATGCGTTTCTTTCGGGAGGTATTCATGCCTCCCTATGAATTCAAGGAAATTATCCGGCAATGTTACGAGGTGGGCTGGAAATCGCTGCCATTGATTTCGTTAACGGGCTTCATTACGGGCATTGTGTTCACCAATCAATCCCGTCCGTCGCTTGCTGAATTCGGTGCTACTTCGTGGCTGCCTGCCCTGATATCCATTGCCATTATCCGTGCGCTGGCACCGCTTGTCACGGCACTGATCGCATCCGGTAAAGTGGGGTCACAGATCGGGGCCGAATTGGGCTCGATGAAAGTGACGGAACAGATTGATGCCATGGAAGTGTCGGGTACCAATCCGTTCAAGTTCCTGGTGGTGAGTCGGGTATTAGCCACTACCATCAGTATTCCTGTGCTTTCCTGTTACACAGCAGCGGTAGGCCTCTTGGGCGCATTTTTGAGTGTAAATGCCGCGGAGAACACAAGTTTCCGGGTGTATTTTGATCAAGTATTTGAAGCCGTCACCTTTTTGGATGTGTTTTCATTGGTACTGAAAGCTGTTGTATTCGGTTTTACCATCGGCATTGTGGGGTGTTACCAAGGCTACCACTCGTCAAAAGGGACAGAAGGAGTGGGGCGCGCGGCTAACTGGGCCGTCGTTATGTCGATGTTCCTCATATTTATTGAGGAGATATTGATTGTACAAATTATTCAAGCAATGCGCGCTTAATCATGTTGAAATCAGGCGGACATATCGATCGGAGTACCCAAGTGATCACGGTAAAGGGCGTGAGTAAATCATTCGGCGAACTGCATGTATTGCGTGGTGTGGATCTGCATCTGTTCAGAGGCGAGAATTTGGTTGTATTGGGAAGATCAGGCACCGGCAAATCTGTACTCATTAAACTCATATCCGGATTACTGAAACCGGATACAGGTACAATCGAGGTGCTTGGCGAGCACGTGGATGAATTGGACGAAAAGGCATTGCAGCAACTTCGGCTGAAGATTGGCTTCTCGTTTCAGAATAGCGCGTTATATGATAGTATGACGGTGCGCCAGAACCTGGAGTTTCCCCTAGTGCGTAATAAGCGGCACCTTACGCGTGCTGAAATCAATCATGAGGTAGAGGATGTGGCAGACGCCGTTGGGTTGCTGCATACGATCAATCAGATGCCATCGGAGCTTTCGGGTGGACAACGTAAGCGGATCGGGATTGCACGTACATTGATACTCCGTCCGGAGATCATGCTCTATGACGAGCCGACGGCAGGACTTGATCCAATCACCTGCATTGAGATCAACGGGCTTATCAATGAAGTACAGGAGAAGTACAAGACATCTTCCATCATCATTACGCACGATTTGGCTTGTGCCAAAAGTGTTGGAGACCGGATTGTGATGTTGCTGGAGGGTAGGTTTGAGCGTCAGGGAAGTTTTGATCAAATTTTTGATACAGAAGACGAACGGGTTAAACCGTTCCATGACTATAATTTCATTACATAATTTATGAGTGCTGTAGACAATAAACGTTCGATCATAGTAGGGTTGTTTGTGTTGGTTGGGATCGTTATCCTGGTAGCCGGTATTTTGGTGCTTGGCGGCCAGCAGAACAAGTTTTCAAAGACCGTCACGGTAACGACTGTTTTTGGTGATGTAAGTGGTCTGAAAGCGGGCAATAACGTGTGGTTTTCTGGGGTAAAGATCGGAACGATCAAAGCCATCCGCTTCAAAAATCTGAAGGAAGTGGAAATCGCCATGGTCATCGAGGAGTCTTCCCGCGAATACATCCGTAAGGATGCCGTAGCGGAAATAGGTTCGGAAAGCTTTATCGGCAACAAACTGATTGTCATCAAGGGTGGTAGCAACGATGCACCCGCCATTGAGGACGGAGATGTGTTGCAAGCGGCGCCAACGGGTGGTATGGATGCCATGCTGGCCACGTTGCAGGTGAACAACGAGAACCTGGTGGAAATCACGAAAAATTTCGGTGAGTTGAGTGCACGCCTCGTACGGGGTGAGGGTACCATCGGGACGTTGTTGAACGATTCTACATTGGCGCTGCATGTCAAGCAGATGATCGCTAATCTGAATCAAACCACTGCCAATACAGCAAAAGCATCGCAATCACTTAACTTGTTGACTACCAAATTAAATCAAGAGGGTACATTAATTAATGATTTACTAACTGATACGGTGGTTTACGCCAATTTGCAGTCGGCCGTTGCCGAATTGCAGGGTATCACCCAAACAGCTTCGGCGTTGATGACCAATCTGAACCAAACGGCGGGGAAGCTCGATCAAAAAGATAACGCCGTAGGTGTGTTGCTGAATGATCCGGAGAGCGCGGAGACGATCCGGCAGACATTGATCAATTTGGAGCAGAGCACAGAAAAATTAGACCAGAATATGGAGGCGTTGCAGCACAATTTCTTGTTTAGGGGATTTTTCCGGAAACAACGGAAAGAGGCAGAGAAAGCCGCGAAAGAGAGCGGACAGTAAGCGTGTTATCGGCTGTCGGCTATCAGTGGTCGGGAGACGGGTTAGATAGATTAGTGAGCTAATAATTCAGGAATCTCCGTAGCTTCTACGTCTCCGCTATCTGCAATTTTTGAAAATTTTACGGGTACGATTTCATTAACCAGCAACGGATCGTAAGGGGTACGCACCTTTACGTAATTGCGGCTGAAACCATGCATATACCCCTCTTTGACATCCCCTTCAAATAACACGGTTCCTTTGTTGCCTAATTGGGATTCGTAAAAGGCCCGACGTTTCTTATCCGAAAGGATGTGCAGCATTTTGCTACGCTCGCCGCGTTGCGCGCCCGGAACGGCACCTTCCATCTGTGCGGCGATGGTGTTTTCGCGCTCGGAATAGGTGAATACGTGCAGGTAGGAGATGTCGAGGCCGTTGAGGAATTGATAGGTGTCCAGGAAGTCCTCCCGCGTTTCGCCGGGAAATCCGACAATCACGTCCACGCCGATGCAGCAGTCGGGCATCAGCTCTTTGATCTTGGCGACGCGGCTGGCGTACAGTTCACGTTTATAGCGCCTGCGCATCATCCCAAGCACTTTGTTGGACCCGGATTGCAGGGGGATGTGGAAATGCGGTACAAAGCGGTCGGATTGGGCCACAAATTCGATGATTTCGTCGCTAAGTAAATTCGGCTCGATGGAGGAGATACGGAAACGGTCGATTCCCTCCACCCGGTCCAGCGCTTTCACCAGGTCGAAAAACCGATCCTCCCGGTTGCCATCGCGGATGCCGAAGTCGCCGATGTTCACCCCGGTCAGCACAATTTCCCGTACGCCGGATGCAGCAATGTCTTCCGCTTGTTTCACGAGGTCCGTAATGGTTCCGCTACGGCTTGCGCCTCTCGCCAGCGGGATGGTGCAGAATGTGCAGGAGTAGTCACATCCGTCTTGCACTTTGAGAAACGTACGGGTGCGGTCGCCAATGGAGAATGCGGGAACAAACTGGTTGGTTTCCGCAATCGGCGCATTATGAACAACTGCTTTAGGTTGCTTGGTTAAATCATTGATATGGTCAATGATATTGAATTTTTCAGCAGCACCCAGTACCATGTCCACGCCCGGTATTTCCGTAATGTCCTTGGGCTTCAGCTGTGCATAGCAGCCCACGACGACGATATACGCACCGGGCGAATGATTCAGGGCTTCTTTGACTACTTTGCGGCATTTTCGGTCGGCATTTTCGGTAACGGAGCATGTGTTGATCACATAGACATCCGACCGACTATTAAATGACGTGGTCTCGTATCCGGCTTGTTGAAAAATACGGCCGATAGAAGATGTCTCCGAAAAATTCAGCTTACATCCCAACGTATAAAAAGCGACTTTCCTGCTCATTTTCAAAGCGCAAAGGTACGCAAAAGCCGGGAATAACGGAAGGGTGCATTTCAATTGTCGTGAGTGGGAGTAACATTGGATACGCAACACAGCTGTAACGCTCCCTGCGGTCCGCGTCACTAGGCTGCTTTTGCGTACCCAATGTTACGCTAGGTGCGAATGTTGTCCGGTGTTTTACGACGACTGAACCTTTTGTTTAACGGATTGTAAGGGTTATCTTTGGTATATGGAACCTGAAGTAATCATTGTCGGCGCAGGTCTTGCGGGATTGGTAGCAGCCACCGAACTAACGCGAGCGGGCCGGCGGGTGGTCATCGTAGATCAAGAACCCGAACAGTCCATTGGGGGACAGGCCTATTGGTCGTTTGGTGGATTGTTCCTGGTTAATTCGCCGGAGCAACGGCGTATGGGTATCAAAGACAACTACGAGCTGGCTTTGCAGGATTGGATGGGTACTGCGGGCTTTGATCGTCCTGCAGACCATTGGCCGACGAAATGGGCAGAAGCGTACGTGCGGTTTGCCGCGTTCGAAAAGCGGGACTATGTACGGTCGTACGGCATCCGCTTTTTCCCCGTGGTGGGGTGGGCGGAACGGGGTGGATATGGCGCCATCGGGCACGGGAATTCAGTGCCGCGCTTTCACGTTACGTGGGGCACGGGCCCCGGTGTGGTTATGCCCTTTGTCGAAGCTGTGCGGAAGGCGCAACGGGACGGTAAGGTAGTGTTGAAATTCCGGCATAGGGTGACCCGTATATTGACCTCCAACGGCGTGGTGGTTGGCGTGGCGGGGGATCTGCTTGAAGATAGCCACGTGGCGCGGGGGAAGAAGAGCAACGACACGGTAACGTCTTCATTTGAGCTTAAAGCTCCCGTAGTGTTGGTGACCTCCGGCGGCATTGGTGCCAACGAAGAACTGGTTAGGCGGAATTGGCCGGCACGTTTGGGCAGTGCGCCAGAAAACATAGTTTGTGGAGTGCCTGATCACGTGGATGGCCGCATGCTGGGCGTTGTACAGGAAGTTGGCGGAAATATCATTCATCCCGACCGCATGTGGCATTATACCGAAGGACTGAAAAACTGGGATCCCATCTGGACCAACCACGGTATCCGCATCCTTCCAGGGCCGTCTTCGTTGTGGTTGGATGCCACCGGAAAACGACTGCCGGTACCCCTCTATCCGGGATTTGATACACTGGGTACGCTCAAGTACTTGATGGATACCGGATATGATTACAGTTGGTTTATCCTGACGCAAAAGATCCTGAAGAAAGAATTTGCGTTATCCGGGTCGGAACAGAATCCCGATCTCACGGATAAAAAATGGGGGCAGGTACTGAAACGGGCATTTGGAAAACTGGGGACACCGCCCGTGGAGCGTTTCAAAACGCAGGGCGAAGATTTTTTCGTGCGGGATAACCTGTGGGAATTGGTTGTAGCGATGAATGAACGGGTTGGTAATAGTCTGTTGGATTATAGTCAAATATATAATGAAATACGGGCACGGGATCGGGAGCTTGATAATCGATTTTCGAAAGATTCGCAGGTCAATGCGATCCGCTCAGCCCGGAATTACTTAGGGGATAAATTGATCAGGACGGCCAAGCCGCATAGAATCCTTGATCCGAAAAATGGTCCGCTGATCGCGGTACGGCTTCATATACTCACCCGGAAGACGTTGGGCGGGCTGGAAACCAATCTCGATGGGCAGGTGATCGGTGCATCGGGAGAACCGATACAAGGTTTATATGCAGCGGGGGAGGTAGCCGGATTCGGCGGTGGCGGTATGCACGGTTATCGAGCGTTGGAAGGCACGTTTCTCGGAGGATGTATTTTCTCCGGACGGGTTTGTGGGAGGGCGATTGCAACGGCGTTATGATTGAAGTGAAAGGGGCTTACAGTTGTAAATTATATTCGATTTGCTTATTTTTGTGTGATAAAAATTGATGAGATGGCAACATTGATTATTGAGAGTTCCGACCCGAAGAATGTGAAGCTGCTTACGGAGCTGGCTAAGAAATTGGGTGATCGGGTAAAATCCATCAGTGCTACGGAAATGGAAGACCTACTTTTTGGGGATCTGTTGGAATCGGTAAAGACTGGAGAATATGTAAACAAGGCCGATGTAATGCGTGCACTGCGTTCCTGAATTTGTCCAAAACCAGATCTAGCCTGAACCCTCGATGAACCTAAAATTTGATAAATCTTTTCTAAAGTCTATTGAGAAGGTAAAGGATGCGTCATTAAAGATGCGTCATTAAAACAGAAGGTTGCTGATGTTATCGAAGCTTTGGAAGCTGCTAATGATCTGAATGACGTTAAACAACAAGTGGGAAATACAGGGCTCGAACCTGTGACCCCTACCTTGTCGAGGTAGTGCTCTGAACCAACTGAGCTAATTTCCCGGGTGTTGCAAAAATAGGCTTTTTTTAAATAGCTGCAAATGATTTTTGATTTTGTCAAACCCAAGCAAAGCAGTTGTCGCATTTGGCCCCCAAAAACGTCACAGAAGGCCGCTGCAAACCACCGGAAATATCACTAATATTGGCCTGATTTTCACGCTTACCTTACATTTATGCGTACCACTAAACAGGCAGCGATCGGCTTTATCTTTGTCACCTTGTTAATTGATGTCATGGGCTGGGGATTGATCATACCGGTTATGGCCGATCTGATCGCGGAGCTCAAGGGCATCCCGGTAAATGTTGCCAGTACCTACGGAGCTTTTCTGCTGTCCTCGTTTGCAATCACTCAATTTCTATTCTCACCCCTGGTCGGAAACCTGAGTGACCGGTTCGGGCGCCGTCCGGTTTTATTGATTTCGCTGCTGGGATTTGGGATTGATTACCTGATTCTGGCCTGGGCCCCTACTTACGGATGGTTGTTTGTGGGCCGTATCATTGCGGGTATCACCGGGGCCAGCTTTACAACAGCCTCCTCATATATTGCCGATATCAGCACCGACGAGACAACCCGGGCGAAGAATTTCGGACTGATCGGTGCCGCTTTCGGATTGGGGTTTGTGCTGGGACCGGCATTGGGCGGGCTACTGGCCACGTGGGGGCTGCGGGCTCCTTTTTACGCGGCAGCCGTGCTCTGCCTGCTGAATTGTTTGTTCGGACTGCTGCTGTTGCCCGAGTCGCTTCCCAAAAGTAGCCGAAGGGCATTTGACTGGAAACGTGCAAACCCGCTGGGATCACTTCGCTTTCTGATGGAACATAAAGAAATCGGTGGACTGGCGATCAGCTTTTTCCTGATCTATCTGGGTGCTCAGGCGGTGCAAGGTAGCTGGAATTTCTTTACCATCTACCAATTTGACTGGAGCGAGGGCATGATCGGGATTTCCCTGGCGGTGGTTGGTGTGCTGACCGGGCTGGTACAAGGTGGCCTGACGCGGATACTGAATCCGAAAATCGGGAACGAAAAAAGTATTTACCTGGGACTTTCACTGTACGCGCTGGGGCTTGTCTTGTTTGCCTTTGCGACCGAAGGATGGATGATGTTTGTCTTTTTAGTGCCTTATTGCCTGGGTGGTATCTGCGGCCCTTCACTGCAATCGTTGATCGCCGGCCATGTAGAGAGTAGCCAACAGGGTGAGTTGCAGGGCGCACTGACCAGTTTGATGAGTTTGACGACGATCTTAGGACCGCTCATCATGAACAGCACATTTTCGTATTTTACCACTCCCAAGGCGCCGTTTCACTTTCCGGGAATCCATTTCCTGATCGGTGCAATCTGTATGCTGGGCGGGCTGTGGATCGTCCGTCGGATATTGACGCGGGAAAAGGCAGCGATGGCTTCCGCCTGAATTTAACCGTTGCTTCGCTTGAGAAACTTTGCTGACACCTCGTTGAGCCGGATGGTTTGATTTTGAATCAGGGGGGTTGAAAAGCGTGCAACAATAAACATGTAGCCGATGGTGATGCTTAAGAAACACATGGCATACCGTAGGCCGACAAGATCGCCCAACCACCCGATGATAAACGGAATAAGCGCACCTCCAAAAATGCCGGTACACAAAATACCCGAAACGGAACCGTGGTGCTTGTCCATCGAGTTCAGTGCCAGCGAAAAGATAATGGAAAACATCACGGATATGGAGATGCCGCAGCAAGGAAAAGCAATGAGCGCGATTTCACGGTCTCCGAACAGCGCCAGAAACAGGTTGATGAACGCCAATACACAAAAGCCCTGCAATACGCGCTTGGCATCCATCAGCTTTACCAGCAGCAACCCCAGCAAGCAGCCAAGGGACATAAGCCCCCAAAACCAGGCAACGGCCTTTGCTCCGCCGGTCAAGGGATCTATTTGATGGTAGTTATCAAGGAACTGGCTCATCCAATTGGCCAGTCCCTGTTCCGTGCCCACATAGGCGACGATTCCGAAAAAGAAGAACCATACTTTCTTTTGGCCCAATAGCTCCTTGTAGTTCTGTATGGAACCGGTCTTTTCTTCATTTTTCAGCACGACCGCCGGAAATTTTATGCAGGCAATGATCAGCAGCATTGCGGCAAAAACCAGCGTAAACAATACATAGAGTGAACTCCATGGCAGTGTCGGCGGAATAACGTTGCGCAACAGCGAAATAAAAGCCGGTTGGTTGTTTGGTTGTGCCAAGGTATGCATGATGCCGCTGAAAACAAAAGGACTCAGGAAAGAGGCCAGTCCGAAGACGATCTGCGCCAATACGGAATTGAAGGCATAATTCCGTTCTCCTCCCGCTTCGCGCATGAGCGGCAATATAATAACCTGCAGCATCGCCATGCCCGTTCCGATAATAAACAAGGAAATCAGGACAATGTTATAGGTAGGAAACAAGACGAAGAGGAACGAACCGGCGAAAGCCAGACCGAAGGCGAGCAAAAGGGCGTTCCGTGCGCCAAACCGTTCGATCATCATGCCAGCGGGGATGGATGTGATACCATAAGCAAGGAAAAAAGAAAAGGGGAGGAATGCCGCCAGGGTTAAGCTGAGCTGGAAGTCGCCGATGATAATGGGCAGCATAGGCCCCAAGATATTCGTAACAAACGATATCAGAAACCAAATGCACAGAATAAGGACAACGAGTAGATTGTTTTTCTTCATGATAATGTATTTAGCCAAATACAAGCGTAGCTGCCCCTAAAAAGCCGGCTTTGTTTCCCCGCGAGGCAGCAACGATACGGGTAAAGCAGGAACTTTCTTTCATTGCGGAAGCATATACACGCTGGCGTATGGGGTCGATATAAGCGTCCCCTGCTTCAGAGATACCCCCGCCGATGATGACTCGTTGAGGTGCAAAGACGTGGATGAGGCTGACGATGCCTGCGGCGAGGTAACCCACATGCTGTTGCAGGGCGGCGACTGCTTCTTTTTCGGATGCCAGGTAACGGTTGAACACATATTGCCCGTCTACGACGGCAGGCAGTGGCTTTTTGGCTGCTATTAATAAATCCCGGTACTGGTTTGTGAGGGCGGTCACCGAGGCATACGCTTCCAGACACCCGCGGGCACCGCAGGAGCAGGGTACCCCGAGGTGATCGATAATGATATGCCCGAGCTCGCCACCCCGGTGTTTATAGCCTCCGTACAACTGCTTGTTTAGAATAAGCGCCCCGCCTATGCCTGTGCCTACGGTTAGGAAAACGGCATCGGAGATATCCTCGCTGGTGCCGTAACGTACTTCGCCCAGGCCCATGAGATCGGCGTCATTGGCTACATATACGGGTAGCTGGGAAAAATTGTTTATCAACGATTCCAAATTGACGTCATTGAGTTCCGGTAGGTTGTTGGCAAAAAGGACAACCCCCTGGTCTACAATAGACGGTACACCAATTCCAACGCCAACGACGGATCCATTTGCCGCGGCGGCACGGTTTTGCAGATCGGCTACGATTTGTTTCAAGCTGTCCGTGACTTGCGGATGCTCGCCCGAGGCATTAACGGCTTTTATCGATTCATATTCAATGGCTCCCGAACGATTTACCAGTGCATATTTGATTCGGGTACCTCCTACATCAATGGCGATTGCGTATTTCATGTAAGTTTTTCAAATGAGACAGCCTGCCGGTCGATCAGGCAAAATGCATTGGGATGTAACGATAAAAAAGAGGCCGGAAGGTGACTCGTGATTTTTCCAGAAAGAAGGTCCCTTGTTGCTTTTTCCTTGTTTTTACCGGTGATCAGCAGGATAATCTGTTTTGCTTGCAGGATATCGGCCATACCCAGGGTATATCCGTAGGCCGGTTTCGCTGTCATGTCGGCCACCATGGCATGCTGTAAGGATTGGCCGGATAGTTCAGCCACGTGGCAAGCGGCCTGCAGACCGTCTGACGGCTCGTTGAAAGCAATGTGGCCGTTCACGCCGAGACCCAATATGCACAGATCAATGGGGCCTGAACGGGAGAGCTCCTGTTGGATACGGGTGCATTCTTTCGCCGGATCTGCCGCATCGCTCTGGAAGGCTAAGTAACGATCGCGGCTGATACCCAAGGGGGTTATCAGCTGAGCCTGTAAATATGCTTCACAGCTTGCAGGATGGTTTGGAGGAAGACCACCCCATTCGTCCAGCTTAATGAGCTTCATCTGGGCGAAAAGTCCGGGCCGTTGCCCCGCTTCGTGATGAAGCAGGGCGTACGTCCGGCTTGGTGACCCTCCGGTTGCCGCACAAAGCAAGGAGGCCGGTTTCTGCGCCAGCTGTGCCGTAATAACGTCGCTGGCCCGTTGGCTCATGGCTTCATGATTGTCGTAATAGGAGATGTACATGATTATTGGTCTAAATCTTTAATGCGGATGTTGCGGAAACGAACGCCGTATCCGTGGTCCTGCAAACCGATGTAACCCGGATTTTTGCCGCAATCGAGCATCAGTTCGTATGCATCGGGACATTTTTCCGGATCGTTGCTAAATTTGCTGAACTTGCTTTTGTCGACCAGCGCTTTCCAGACGGGGGTGCCAAGTTTGAAATCAAGAACCAGTGTGTCGTTCATGTAATGGTATACATGTTGTTTATAAAGCACGATTTTGGTATGGTTCCAGTTTCCATAGGGTTTGACAGGCTGGGGTACCGGAGGGATCATATCGTACACGGCGCCGGCCTGCCGGTTTCCGCCTACACCTTGCCAGGCATCGGGCATGTTTTCGTTGTCAAGAAGTTGGTATTCCGGGCTGGAATAATAAATAGGCTTTCCCTTGACTTCTTGGGCGGTATAGAAGATGCCGCTATTGCCGGCCTTATCGATTTTCCAGTCGATCTCCAGTATAAAATTTTTGAATGCCCGATCGTAAATGAGGTCGCCACCCTCGGGGTTTACCGTGCTTTCGCTGCCTTTGAACGTGATGTTTCCATCGTCGACCACCCAACCGGCGGGAATGCTGTCCATGCAATACCCTCGCCATCCGGCAAGCGTTTGCCCGTCAAACAGGGTGAGCCATTCGCCGCCCTCGGGTACCGCTTCTTCCGCACAGGGAGTTTCCGGCTGATCAGCTGTTTGATTGTCGGCTGTTTGATTCGCTTGTTGGGTGCATGCACTCAAGGATAGCACGATCAGTGCCATGCCGGTGATATAATTTATCTTGTTCATTCAGAAAATAATTTATTAACGATTGTTTACCATCGGTTTTACAAAGTTAAGGCTTCCCATCCGTTCCGATAGGTGCGTTTGACAAATTGGTTTGCCTCGGGAAAATTGGTGATCTGCATGTTGGGGCCGTCCCATAGGTAGGTGATGTTCCTGCCGGGATACCGGTAGGTTTCCATCTCACCGTAAACGGCGTCGTTACGGCTTGTTTTGGTGCGGATGTTATAGCCACGCAGAATCAGGTTGCCCATGAGAACCGCTTCGGTAAGCGGACCGGCGTAACCTTCAAAGGGCGACTCGACGTTCGCTTTATCGTAACCGGCGATGCATGAATCGATCCAAGCCCAATAGTGTCCGTTGGTACCTCCCGGGACGCGCGGGTATTTTTCGGGGATGCCGACGTCTTTGGCAAACAGGGGTTTTTTGCTGCCATTTTTTTGCCATAGCCGGGGGTCTGAACCACCCCAGCCACAGGAAATTTTGCCCTTTGTGCCGACAAACACGGTAGCACCTTCCACGTCGTGCGGATCGAGATCGCCCATGGCATTGGTGAGATCGGCATTCGGATCGACTTCTTCGGGCCGTTCGGGCATGATGCCGCCATCCATCCAATACAGGGAAAGATCCTGCCCATTCTGCTGCTTGAACTTGAAGCGGATGGAACTGGCCACCGGGCCGCTTTCGGGATAATAGGCCTCTTTAAATATGCCGGTAAACTGGTTGGTTACGCTGCAACTCACTTCGCTGGGATAGTTGAGACCCAGTAATTTGAAGGCCGGTCCGATGATATGGCAGCCCATGTCGCCCAGTGCACCTGTACCAAAAGCCCACCAGCCGCGCCAGTTGAAAGGGACGAGGTTTTCGATGTAGTCGGTATATTCGGCGGTACCCAGCCAAAGGTCCCAATTGAGGGCTTTGGGCACGGGAGCTTTGGCAGCAGGCCAGGGGATGCCCTGTGGCCATACCGGGCGGTTGGTCCAGCAGTACACCTTTTCGATATCGCCGATGAGATCGGCGTCAAACCATTCGCGCATGGTTTTCATGCCGTCGCAGGAATTACCCTGATCACCCATTTGGGTAACCACTTTGTTTTTTTTTGCGGCTTGGGTAAGGATCCGGGCTTCGTAAATGTCGTGTGCGAGTGGTTTTTGCAGGTACACATGTTTGCCCACGCGGATGGCGCCGAATGCTTGTACTGCGTGATTGTGGTCGGGCGTGGAGATGCAGACCGCGTCAAATTTATCGCTGGCTTCGTCATACAGTGTACGCCAATCTTCAAAAAACGTAGCTTTGGGATATTTTTTCCGGGCATCGGCCGCCATGCGGGCATCTACGTCGCACAGACAGGCGATTTCAGCATTTTTTTTGGGTGTATTCATCAGGCTGCCGAGATCGGACGCCCCCATGCCCCCGCATCCGATCTTGGCGATGTAGAGTTTATCACTCGGCGGTACATGGCCGAGGCCGGCGATGGTATGGCTGGGCAAAATGGTCAAGCCGGCGATGCCTGCCGCGGTGGTTTCCAGAAATTTCCGACGCGAGATACCGGTCGGCGGAGTCTGTTGCTTTGTTGTCTGTTCCATACGTGTCGTTTTATCAAGTTGTTAAAAGCCCGGGTATCCCGGATTCTGGGTAAGCTTATTGTTTTTCTGCCATGCCGTGAAGGGTATGGGCAGCAGTTTGCGGTAACTTTCGGTTACATAAGGCTTCATGAACTTGGGTTGCAGGAAGGTGCCGAAGCGGATCATGTCCTGGCGTTCCGTAAATTCATAGGCCAGCTCAAAGCGCCGTTCCTGATACACATTGTCCAGGGTGAGCGCACTGTAATTGTGCTGGGAGTTGCCAAAGGCACGCTGACGTATTTCATTAACCAGCGGCAGTGCTTCGGGTGCCCGCCCGAGGCGTACCAGTGCTTCTGCTTCCATGAGGTACACATCGGCCAAGCGGAAAATAGCCACATCATTTTCCATATCGGTATTGGCCATTCCCCGTTCAAATTGCCATTTTTTGATACGGGCACCGTCTTCCTGGTTGACTTCGCCCCAGCCGGTAAGGTTGCCCGACGCATCCTCTTTTTCTGTGCCGGGAACAATGTTGAGGTCAACGGTATGGATCAATGGACGGTTGGCGGTGGTCATCAGCACTTCCCCGGTACCGGGGTCGGTCATGGGGCCGATGAGAAAGGTAGCTTCCTTGCGACTGTCGGCGTCGTCAAAAGCCTTTACAAAATCGGGCACACCGCAGATGCCGTTCCAGGTGGCTGCTTTAAAGCCCAACGCAATGGGATCCAGGTAGTGGAGGGTATAGAGGTGGATGGAATTGCCACCGTCGGTAGCACTGAAGCATATTGGCAGGATGATCTCGCGCGACGACTCGTTATGCACTGCGAAATTGGCCGTCCAGTCGGCCGTCAAACTGTATCCCAGTTTTTTTATTTCGTCACATTGCTCAATGACACCTAACCAGTTGGGCGTTCCCGTCCACTCTTCGGCATTGAGGTACATTTTGGCCAAAAGGGTGCGGGCGGCACCCTGTGTAAATTTGCCGTAACTTTCGTCGGAGACATCGTCGCGGAGTACGGGAATGATATCATTGAGCTCGTCTACGATGAATTGATACACCTGCTCACGTGGGGTGATGGCAGGCAGGGAGGTGTCTTTGAAATCGGTGACCAGCGGCACATTGCCGAAGTAGTCGATCAATTGATAATACCAGAAAGCCCTTAGCCCGCGGAGTTCGCCCAAGTAACGGGCCTTCAATTCAGGAGTCAGGAGGTCGTTGGTTTCGATAATGCTATAGACCGCGTTGACGGCCGTCAATCCGGCAGTACAATTGTCCCACAGTGTCTGCACGGAGTAGGAGCGGGCATCCCAGGTGTGCATGGTCTGTTCCATGTACATTCCTCCGTCCCACCAGTCGCCCCCTAATCGGGTGGGCGCAATCATGGCATCGGACGTCATGCCGGACATGCCCCAGGCACTGTCGTAGGGTTGTAGTCTTTTGAGGGACTTATAGGCTGGACCGATGATGGCATTGAGCTGTTCGGGTGTGGTGCCAAACGTATCTTTAGGCAGTTTATCGTATACGTCTTCACCCAGATCGGTGCAAGCAGCCAACAGGGCTACGCCCAGTAGGCAGGTTATGTGTTTTATTGTTCGTTTCATGAGATGAAGTTTTAGAAGTTAACACTTACACCGAGCGCAAACGTCCGGGCTTTCGGATAAAATTCGCGCGGTTCAATGCCGGGTGTCAATCCGCTATTATCGTCGATGGGCACTTCGGGATCCAATCCTTTATAGTCGGTGATGACAAACACGTTCTGGGCCGTGAAATATAAACGGGCGCCGTTGAGAATGTGGTCATTGAAGCGATAGCCCAACGAAAGATTATCCAAACGCAGGTACGAGCCGTTTTCAATGTAAAACGAAGAATAGCGGGGGGTGGTTTCCTGCAACTGATAGGTAAGGGGGTCGTCCAGTGCATTGGTTCCCGGCAGGAATCCCGATTGTGCGAAGGCCATACGCGGTGCATTCAGAATATCGTTGCCTATGGAACCGCGGAAGAACACCGATAGATCAAACTGTTTGTAACGGAATGCATTGTTGATTCCGTAGAGCAGATCCGGTTGGGCATCACCGATATAATCCAGGTCGGCCGGATCCGAGATTTCACCATCGTCGTTCTGGTCGATGAACATATATTTGCCGTCTGCATCCAGCCCTTCGGATCGCAATCCATAGAATTGACCGATGGGACGGCCGACTTCCAGCACATGGGTGGTTGAGCTGCCGCCGCGGATGAATACGCCGCCCAGCAAAATGCGGTCGGTTGTATAGATGGCATTGGACAATTTGGTGATCCGGTTTCGGTTGTGTGAAAGGTTGACCGATATGTCCCAGTTGAAATCGGGGTTTTGTATGGCGGCATAACCCAGGGTCAGTTCCACTCCCTTGTTGTCCATATCGCCTACGTTGGCCATGATTTCATCCATCAGATAGGGTGGGGTAGGCACCGGATAGGTATACAACATATCGGATGTTTTTTTGTCGTACCATTCGAGTTTCGCATTGAGGCGATTGGCGAACAGGGCGACATCCAGTCCAACATTCAACATGGCGGTTTGTTCCCATTTCAGGTCGGGATTGGCATTCTGGCTGATGCTGTATGCCGGAAGCCAGGCACCGTTATCGTAGTAGAGGCCATCCGAGCCGAACAGTTCCAATGTTTTATAGGGATCCAACCCGGATTGGTTTCCGGTGACCCCATAACCGACGCGGAGCTTTAGGTCGTTAACCCACGCCGTGTTTTGCATAAAGGGTTCTTCCGAGATATTCCACCCAACGGAGAGGGAGGGAAACGTACCCCATTTATGGTTTTTCCCGAATTTTGAGGAACCATCGCGGCGCACGGTGGCCGTAAGCAGGTATCGTTCCAAGTAATTGTAATTTAACCGGCCATAAAACGATATTAATCGGCTTTTATTCCGGGCAGACGTCGCATCGCCCACATGGATGTTTCGGCCGGATGCCAGGTCGTTGGGTCCCAGCAGATCGGTTATGTATCCGCGGGTCTGCGCCGCATGTGCCGCATATACCTGTTGTTCCCAGGAGTAGCCACCCAGCAGGTTTACCTTGTGGCTGCCGAATTGCCGGGAATAGTTGGCGGTCCATTCCGAGAGGTTCCGATCCGTGATCGTTCCGGAACGCAACGCAAACCCGCCGTCGTTATAGCCAGCTTCCGACCCGATGCTGCGGTATTCGCTGTAATCTTCGTTGTTGCGGCTTTTGGTTAACAGGACTTTCAGATCGAGCCCTTCCACTGGTGTATAGGTAATGTTGGCGGTGCCGTAGAAGTTGTTGATTTTGTTCTCATACGTGTTTTCCACTTGGTTGCGAACCGGGTTTCCCTGATCGTATTCACGGCTATCGTACCACGACCCGTCATCCAGCTTAATAGGCCTTACCGGGATCATGTTGTAGGCCAGCACAAAGTTGCGGGTATTAGTAGGGGTGTTGTCGGTCAGGGTTGCGGCTCCGGTCAGGTCAATCTTTAATTTATTATCCGCAGACCACTGGGTAAATTGCAGCCGGGCATTATACCGTTCCATCGAATTATCGCGGGCGATGCCGTTTCGTTGCAGCATGGATACCGATCCGCGGTAATTATTGCGGGTACCGCCTCCGGATAGCGACACGTTATGATCCTGCTGTGTGCCTGTACGGGTAATGGCGTCGAACCAGTCGGTATTGGCGCCGAGGTCGAAGGAACTGCCGTCTTTGCCCGGCGTAGTGGATGTGTATTCGCGCCATTTCGTGGCCGACATCAACAGGGGTTTGTTGGCGAGTGACGAGATGCCGACCGCACCGGTATAGGTGATTTTTGGTTGGTTGGCGGTTCCCCTTTTCGTGGTAATCAGGATGACCCCTCCGGCCGACCGCGAACCGTAAATGGCTGCTGCAGAGGCATCTTTCAATATGGATATGGATTCAATATCCTGCGGTGCAACTGTGGTGATATCAGCACCCGGTACATTGTCGATGACGATAAAAGGTCCCTGATCGTTTTGTAAGGTTGAAATACCCCGCAGCCGTATGGAAGCATTTGCGGTCACATCGCCGGTGCCGGTATTGATTTCCAACCCAGCCACTTTGCCTTGCAGGAGCCGGGCTGCATCGTTGGAAAAGCCTTGGTTGAAATCCTTCGCGGTGATGTTGGTGACTGATCCGGTAATTTCTCGTTTGCTTAGGGTTCCATACCCCACAATGACCACTTCATCGAGGTTCTGAACATCTTTTGCAAGCTTGATATGAAGATCGGTGTTCGTTCCTACCCGTATTTGCTGCCGCAGGTGGCCGAGATAGGAAACCTGTAATACAGAGTTGGTACCCGCAACCTCTAGGGTGAAGTGACCATTCTCGTCGGTGCGTATACCATTAGACGTGCCATTTTCGACAATGTTGGCGCCTACGAGCGGCTCATCGGATTCGTCGATTACGATTCCGCTGACGATTTTTTTTTGCTGTACCTGACTCGCTTGGTTTCCGTTTGCCTGACTGATAATAAGATGGGTTTTCTCGATGTGGTAGGTAAATCCATTGGGCGAAAGTACCGTCTTTAAGATCTCGTCCAGGGAGGTGCGATTGGATGGTATGCTGATTTGTTGGGTCACATTTAAACGTGTCTGGTTGTAATCGACGGAAAGGCCGGTTTGTTGTTCGATCGCTTGAATGACGGTTTTTATGGTCAATGGACTTTCGGGTAAATGAATGGTCTGTTTTTGGGCCATTGCCGCACTGGAAATGCAAAGAAGGCCAACGGCAATGAATTCTTTTATATATGCGAGGTGGGTATAGATACCATTTATTTTCATAATTTTGGCGTATCAATTTTTAAAATTGGTTAGTTCACTCGGGTTCTTATTAAGAAATATCGAACGGATTAATTTAAGATACCGGAATGGGTTGTGGAAGATCTCTCCGGTATCTCTTTTTATTGGCTTACCTCCTTTCCTTTCTGATAGAGACGGATGAGTTGCCCGTCACGTTTATAGCGCATCTGGTTTCCAGCAATTTGAACCAATATGTGCAGGACATCTTCTATGGACTCGTTCGGTTTGATCCGAAGTGTATACTGATCGGTGTCTTTCAGGGTGGGATCTACGGCGAAGTGGATGCCGTAGCTACGTTCGAGCGCCGCCAGGATATCGTGTAACGTCTGGTGGTCGAAAAAGAGACCGCCTGTTGTCCACGAAGCGAAAGACGCGGCATCCACCGTGGCTTTGGTAAAGTTTTTATCCTTTTGTGAGTAACTAACCTGTTCGTTGGGGCGCATCAATTGCCCGCTGTGCGGATTGTTCTTTTCATAGACCTTGACGGCACCCGTTTCGAGCGTAACCGTTATCCGGTCGTCGGAGGGATAGGAGGTTACATTGAATTTGGTTCCCAGAACCTGCACCGCCAATGATTTTGCCTGGACAATGAATGGCCGTTGGGCATCGTTAGCTACCGAGAAATTAGCTTCACCCACCAGGTAAACGCTCCGTTCTTGTTTGCCGAATGCTTTCGGATAGACAAATAAGGTGCCCCCATTTAGCTGTACCGTGGTCCCATCATCCAGGTTGATGGTCCAGCGTTCACCATTGGGCACATAACAGGTAAGCATGTCCAATGTGCTGCTCTGCCGGTGGTCCATAATCATCCACACGGAGAATGCCGAAACGAGGGGTAATAGGAAAATCGCAGCATAACGCAGTAAACGTTTGGCTAGCGTTATTTTTACGACGTTGTTTTCCGCTTGCTCAATCTTGGCATAGGTGTCAAGCAAGGATGGCTCAACCGATTTTTTAGGGGTGCTTGGTGTGTTGTCCCATACTTGCTTCAGGGCGGCGTCCTTTTCGTCGGTTTCTTCGCTGTTGGCAAGCCAATACCGCACGGCATCACGCTGGTGGCTCGTTAACTTATTCGTTAACAAGCGTTGAAGTAGCTGATCGATGCGGTTTTGTTTCATTGCCTAGTTTCTCTTCCTATTGGTTTGTCTATATGACAACCCTAAGGAGAAACACACGTAGTCTTTTTTAAAAAAAAGTTTATTGCAGCGCGTTTGCATTTTCTTTACCTTCGCTATCTCTTTACCATCATGGCCAGTACATTTGCTGATAAAATCATTACATTTAACCGGGTACTGCAGTATACCGGCGCCCTGCCTGACGGGTTTGGGGTAATGAATCCGTACCTGGACAACCCCGAGACGATGACGGTTATGCAGGCTTTTTACCAAAAATATTACAACGATTCCAATAAGCGGAAATTTATCATCGGCATCAACCCCAGCCGCCATGGCGCCGGGGTGACAGGAGTGCCTTTCACCGATACAAAGCGGTTGGAAAGTGTTTGCGGAATTAAAATGCTTTCTGCCCGCACGCATGAAGTTTCTTCGGTATTTGTGTACGATATGATCTCCGCGTGGGGTGGGCCGGACGAGTTCTACAAAAGGTTTTATATCAATTCACCTTTCCCCCTCGCTATTGTCCGTCATATTAAAGAAAATGACTGGCTGAACGCAAACTATTATGACGATCGCAGGCTTTTTGAAATGGTAAAACCCTTTATGGTCGCATCCATGAAAAAACACATCAGCCTGGGGTTGGATACGTCGGAAGTGTATATCCTTGGGAAAAAAAATGCGGAGTTTATCCATAAACTGAACAAAGAAGAAAAGCTGTTTGAAAAAGCAGTCGTGTTGGAGCATCCGCGTTACATTCAGCAATATAAATCCAAAGACAAACAACTGTATATTGATAAATACCTGTTGGCGTTCAGCGAGCAATCGCTTTCCTGATGTCGGCTAGCGCCGCTGAGATATGTGTTTCAACAGTGCGTTTGCTGATGTGAAGGTAATGCGCGATTTTCTCATTGCTCAGACCTTCTTTGCGACTGAGATTGAAAATGATTTTTCGTTTTTGGGGCATTTTGTCGATGGTCTGATTGATCAGTATTTCGAGGTCGTGAGCGGCTAGCACTTCCTCAAGCTTTTCGAACGACGGAATTTCCAATGCGGTTGACAGCGACAGGTATTGACGTTTTGTTGAACGCTTGATGTGATTGTACAACGCATTTCTAGCAGCCGTATATAAGTAGGCATCCAGGTTTTCGATGTGTGCAAACAAGTCACGGTGCTGCCACAGTTTGACGAAGATATCCTGTGCAAGGTCATCAGCGACTGCCTCTTCATCCAGCAATCCGCCTAGGAAACGGCTTAATTTTGGGAAGAAGTGCTGGAATAACTCCTCAAACGCCTCCCTATTGCCATTGCTAAGCGCAAGTAATAGCCGTTTTTCATCCTGAATAAGCATTTGTCTGGGCACACCCTTTATTTCTACAGCATTGAACGCTTGAAGAATCAGTCAAGTTGTTGGTTTATAATTACGTATTCCAGCGTGAATGTTGCTGGCAAATGTAAGGGTATAAAAGGAGTATATCAAGAGCCCCTTTGCGTTTTGAAAATAAAACGTAAAGGGGCTCAATAATTTTAATGTACGCTTAAACCGCTGCCCGGTGATTGGAGTGCGGTCGCCGACGTTTCTTCTTGTTACGGTTCGATTTCGCAGCTGAAGACGGTGGAACAGGACGCGCTGGCTCGTGCCGGTAGTCGACGAGATTATCCGGAATAAACGGATGATCTTCGACCAGCGGCAGACGTTGTTTGATCAGCTTGGTAATCTGCCAAAGATATTCCAGTTCCTCTGGATCACAAAAAGACCATGCCCTGCCGCTTTCACCCGCCCTTCCGGTGCGTCCGATGCGGTGGACATAGGTTTCCGGCTCGTTGGGCAGATCGAAGTTGATTACGAGCTGCAGCCGGTCAATGTCGATTCCGCGTGCGGCGATATCAGTGGCTACCAGCACCTTAATGGTACCGTCTTTGAAGGATTTCAATGCCTTTTGCCGTGCCTGTTGTGATTTGTTGCCGTGGATGGCGGCGGCGCTGATGTTTGCTTTGGCCAGTTTCCGGACAATTTTATCGGCTCCATGCTTGGTTCGTGAGAAGACCAATACATTTCCGTCTTTTTCGCCGTGCACCAAATGGGAGAGGAGCTCTACTTTATTTGCTTTTACCACCGGGTAAATGGCCTGCTGAATCGTATCCACGGTGGAAGATACCGGTGCGACAGCAATCCGTTGGGGATTGTTCAAAATAGCATTAGCCAGATTTTCTATTTCTGATGGCATGGTGGCCGAAAACAACATGGTTTGACGTTTTTCCGGAATTTTGCCGATTATGGTACGGATGTCTTTAATGAATCCCATATCCAGCATGCGGTCTGCTTCATCTAAAACCAGGAAACGTACCTGTTGCAGGGATAAAACCTTTTGGTTGAGCAAGTCGAGCAGCCTGCCCGGCGTAGCGACCAGTATATCAGGACGTTTGCGTAGCATGGCGATTTGGCTAACCGCCGATACGCCGCCGAATATAACGGCATGCTTAATGCGCGTGCGGCTTACGTATACGGCTATGTTTTCATCGATTTGAATGGCAAGTTCCCTTGTAGGGGCCAATACCAGCGCTTTTGGCCCCTGAAATCCGGTATCGGTTTTTGAGGTTAGCAGCTGCTCAATAATTGGCAGGGAAAAAGCCGCAGTCTTACCGGTTCCGGTCTGTGCGCATGCCAATACATCGTGGTGTTGGAGTATGGTCGGAATTGCTTGTTGCTGAATGGGGGTGGGGGTGTGGTAACCCGCAGATTCCAGTGCCTCTAAAAGGGGACCGGAAAGATTTAATGATGTAAATTGCAAAATATATCGTTTACTAGTGGCTGCAAAGGTACTGATAATTATCCGATTATTTTCTGAATGTCTTAGATGCCCATTCAATATGTCGCATCATACACCCGTAGGTTATCTGGTTTCTTTTTATTTTTGTGTAAAATAAAAGACTATGAAACGGTTACTTTTTTTGTTATTTACTGTATGTACGTTGGTAAATACGGTGATGGCGCAATCTGCTGCGCCAAGGACGCAGCATGACAAGGCATTTTTGCTTGATTATTATCAGCAAACATTCGATGCCCTTCAGCAGTCGGTGGAAGGACTGAGTGAAGCGCAGCTCGCGTTTAAATCGGCACCCGACCGATGGTCCATCAGCCAATGTTTGGAACACATTATCCAAACGGAACCGGCACTTTTGGTGTATGCGAAGAAAACGCTTGAACAGCAACCGAACCCTGAGCGGAAAGGTGACGTAAAAATGAGTGACGACGATGTGATTAAGGGAATGACAGACCGGAGTTTCAAGGCAAAAGCATCGGAAGAATTAAGCCCGAAGGAAGCTGGAACGTATAAAAACGCCAAGTTTGCGCTTAAAGACCTGAAAAAGCAACGCAAAGAATTGTTGGGCTATATCAAGGGGATTTCGGTAGACGACATGCGCAACCACATTGCCGATTCGCCGTTTGGCCCGGTTGATGGATATCACTCACTTCTCTATATCCCGGCACATACCGCACGGCATACGTTGCAGATTGAAGAGGTCAAAGCCGATCCGAATTTTCCAAAGTGATGACCACATTGCCGGTCTTTTGGCCGGTTTCCACGTACTGGTAGGCTTCGACTAACTGTTCAAGCGGATAGGTTCTGTCGATGACCGGTTTAAAGTCGCCGGATCCGGCAAGTTTCCGAATCATCAGTACGTCCGCCTGGTTGATGGTGGGCAGGGGAAACAAAACTTTCCTGCCGCCACCCATCGGGGTGAAAAGTGCCAACCATACGTTTTCCGAATTTCTGCCCAATTCAGTGGAGATATAGATTCCTTTGCTTTTCAGTAAGGGTTTACATAGGTGGAAAGAGCACTTGCCGACGGCGTCAAAGACAAAGTCAAAGCGATGCGTGGTTTCGGCGAAACGCTGGGTTTGGTAATCGATCACTTCATCTGCTCCTAAGGACGTGACTAATTCGACGTTCTTCGTATTGGAAACGGCCACTACATAAGCGCCGAAGTGCTTCAACAATTGTACGGCAGCCGAACCGATGGCTCCCGTTGCGCCGTAAACCATTACCGTGTCGCCCTTCTTAACCTTAGCTGCCCGGATGTTGCCAAGGGCATAATGACTCCCTTCGGTAAGCGGTGCCGCTTCGATATAGTTCATTCCTTCAGGAATCATGGCCAACGCGCCCGATGCCGCCATTACCTTATATTCACCATGCCCACCGAAATGAGTGTCGTCGTATCCAAAGACACGATCGCCCGGTTTGAAATTACTGACATCCCCGCCAACGGCTTCTATTTCTCCGGCAAACTCGCAGCCAAGTATCTTCGCCCTTGGTTTGAACAGGCCACTGAAGAAACGGACAATGAAATAGTTTGCGCTGCGAAAGCCACAATCCGTACGATTTACTGTGGTTGCATGTATTTTGATCAATACTTCACCCGCCTTCACCATCGGTATGTCGATTTCCTGTAACCGGACCACTTCAGGAGGACCGTATTGCGTATATACCATCGCTTTCATTCGCTGTTTTGATGTTCTCTTTACGTTGTGTAAAGTTACGCCATTGCGGGTTAATTTATTATTAAATCAAGCGGATTGTTATAGCGCTTATCATAAATGGATTGCCGATACAGGCATTCATCCGATCATTTGCGTGTAACATTTCTAAACCAAAGGCACATACAGTCGAAATTTGGTTCGGTTATTATCCCGGTATCCGTAGATTTGCGGCCAATGGGCACCGCGGGTTGGACTTGCGTCGTGATCCGGCGCGCAACGTGGACATTTCACCGTTACTTATTGAATAGGACAGACTGGAACTCACCGGAGCGTAAAAAGATTAGATTCAAAGATTTAGCATGTTTGTTATGAAGAAAATCATCGTTTTAATACTCGTTATCTCGATAAAGTTCAGTGCCGTTGCCGACGAAGGCATGTGGTTCTTAATGCATCTGAAGCGGCTCAATGAGCGCGATATGCAAAAGATGGGCCTCCAACTAACCGCCGAGGAAATCTACAGCATCAACCATTCCAGCATCAAAGATGCCATCGTACAGTTTGGCGGCGGATGCACTGCCGAGATCGTCTCTGGTCAAGGCCTGGTGCTGACCAACCACCATTGCGGCTACGGCGCGGTGGCCGAACTTTCCACTCCGGATAGCGATTACCTGACCAACGGATTCTGGGCGACAACCCACGAGGATGAGTTGAAACCGAAGGAGTTATCGGTACGATTTTTCGTGCGCATGGACGATGTTAGCCAGCGGATACTCGGCGTTGTGAATGATACGATGAGCGAGGCAGATCGCGAACGCGCCATCAACCGGGAGATTGCAAACATTGAAAAGGAGAATAACGAAGGGGGCAAATACACCGTTTCCGTACGTTCCTTCTATAATGGAAATGAGTATTATTATTTCGTCTACCAGGATTTTCCCGACGTGCGTTTGGTGGGAACGCCGCCAAGCAGCATCGGCAAATTTGGCGGCGATACCGACAATTGGGAGTGGCCGCGACATACCGGTGACTTTTCCCTGTTCCGAGTATATGCCGATCGGAACGGCAATCCGGCGCCATATTCTCAAGACAATATACCGCTGAAGCCGAAATACCACCTCAAGGTGAGCCTGAACGGCTACACTGAAAACGACTTTGCGATGATCCTGGGCTATCCCGGCCGGACCAATCGTTGGATGCCTTCGGGCGGCGTGGACCAGAATGTGAAGTATGCCTATCCGGCTTGGGTAGAGGCGTCCAAAGTTGGTATGGACCAGATGAAGAAATACATGGACGCGAAACCGAAAGTCAAACTCGACTACGCCTCCAAATATTCCCAGGTTGCGAATTATTGGAAGAACCGCCAGGGGATGATCGATGCACTTGTCCAACACCGTACCGCCAGCATCAAAGCTGTTGAGGAAGCACAGTTCGATGCCTGGGCCAAGAAGCGGCGCAACCGAGCGCGCTATGGATCCGTCATGGACGACATCAATCAATATTATAAGGAAACCGACTTGAAGGCCCGGCACGACAATTACCTGACGGGATTACTGCGGTCCAGCACCTTTGCGGCTCTGCCTTATGCACTGGGTAACGCCCTCGCATATTACGCGGCCCAGAATGAAGCTAAACGGAAAGAGGTGTCCCAGCAGATCACGACCAATTTGGACGACACCTATGACAATCTGTACTTGCCTTTGGAGCGCGATGTGTTGGCGTCCCTGCTGAACCTGTACGCCGAGAAAGCAACGGAAGGGGAAATACCAACGTATATCGATTCCCTGTACGAGCACCATAACCGGGATTTTTCCGGTTATATTGATGTGGCTTTCGAAACCAGTCTGTTTGCCTCCCGCGACCGGGTCGACGCATTCCTCGCTCAACCCGATACGCTCGCATTGCAACAAGATCCGCTGTACCGACTCTCGACCGCACTGCTTACCCGCTATCGGCAAACGTCGCCCGAAGAGCAAGAGCTTCAGGGACGCTTTCAGCGGGCCTACCGCCTGTACGTCGAGGGAACACGCAAGCGGAGTCCGAAAAAGAAGTACTATCCAGACGCTAACAGCACATTGCGGCTCACCTACGGCAAAATTAATCCGCTGCCCCCTGATCCCCGTAACGATGCCAGTGCTAACTATTTCACAACATTGAAAGGGACCATCGCTAAGTACCAACCCGGCGATCCGGAGTTTGACCTTCCGGAACGTTTACGGAATTTATACGAAAGCCATGATTACGGTCGCTATGCCGACCACGAAGGCAACTTGCCTGTAAATTTTCTGACGGACAATGACATTACTGGCGGGAATTCCGGCTCGCCCGTACTTAACGGCAAAGGCGAGTTGATCGGCATTGCGTTTGATGGAAACATCGAGGCAATGGCTGGCGACGTGATCTTCGATACCGAGCTCCAGCGCACCATCGCGGTCGATATCCGCTACGTGTTGTTTATTATTGACAAATTCGCCAATGCGGGCCATCTGGTTGACGAGCTGACGCTGGCAGATTAAAGTTTGGATCGGAACCCGTTATCTAACGGACCTTGTTCTAGTGGCCGCAAAGAGAAACCTTTTCTATGATTCCTCAACAAGCGCCACCGCACGTATGGGAGATCCGTCCCTTCCCTTGATGTTTAACGGGAAGCCCATAAAAATAAACTGATCCGGAACCTGATGAAGGTTGGTCAATGATTCAACAATCACAATTTCATTTGGTAATAAAATGTCGTGATGAATCTCATACCAATCTTTGCTAGGGGTCGGTGTGTCCATACCCAAAAACTGAATGCCACAATCAGCGAGGTACCTTCCCGCTTCCTGAGTGAGTGAGGGAAAATCGGAATAGAAATTTTCACTTTCGAATTCGCGGTACCAGCCCGTTTCATATATAATGCGAGCCCCAGGTTGTAAGACGGCCTGATAGGGCAGGAAATCGGCAATCGTAATTTCTTCATTGGCGTGCTTGGGAATCCGAATAAGGTGCGTATTGCCATAAAACCATTCAAGAGGCATCTGGTCAATTGTTTTACCGTCATCTAAGAAGTGGTACATGGCATCCACGTGAGTGCCCTGGTGGCTGCTCATACTGATCTGAGTGATATTATACTTGAGAGTTTTGGTTGTACCATGCGCGATGATGCTCAGTTTGGGATCCCAAGCAAATGTTTGTTGGCCGTGTTCCAGTGGATGGGAAAGATCTATTAATTTCATCATATAAGAGTTAAGTGGAGAACCCGATAGGCTCATTTATTAAGGTATGTCAACTGGTATTGCTTAGGGGTTAAACCTGCGATTTTCTTAAACTGCTGGTTGAAGTTCGACAAGTTGTGGAATCCGCTTTGATAACAGACATCCGTTACAGTTACGTCTTCCGACATCAGTAATTTGCACGCGTAGCCAACTCGTAGCTCAATAACAAATTGGCGGAAGGGTTTTCGTATACGGCTTTTAAAATATCGGCTGAAAGCCGACGGTGACATGTGTGCGACTTCAGCTACGGAAATTAAACTAATATCGTCTTGAAAATTATTCATAATATACTCATAGACTTTACGTAATCTATTCGAGCCCGGTTCCTCAATGGAATGGACAAAGGATTCACTGGACAAATCGATAAGTTCCTTCGAATCGGATAAAATATCTAACAACGAAAGGAGTCCGATTATGCGTTGAACGCCTTTCGCTGCTTCTAAATCCATCAAAAGAGCCGCGACTTTGTCCCTCGTTTTACCTACTATCCTTATCCCTCGATGCGACCGTGATAAAAACGAATGAATGTGTCTTAAATCAGGTTTTTTAAAGAATGTTTCGCCCCACATATCTTCGAGGAAATGTAATCGAATTTCAACAGGAATCCACTCAACCGTGTGGTTGATGAATCAGCTGACCGAATATGGTTACAGCGATTTAGCTTATCAACTTTTACTCAGTAGGCGATTCCCTTCCTGGTTCTATTCAATCGACCAGGGCGCCACGACGATCTGGGAGCGTTGGGACGGCTTCGTAGCAGGAAGAGGATTCCGGAATCCCGGAATGAATTCCTTCAATCATGTCGCCATAGGAGCAGTTGGGGAATGGATGTATCATACAATACTTGGCATCAGGCTGGATGAATCAAACGCTGGTTACCAACAGTTCGCCATCCGCCCTGTGCCCGGAGGAAACCTAGATTGGGCACGTGGGAGTTATCATTCTATTGCGGGCCCCATTGCCGTATCCTGGACCAATAGAGGAGATGACTTTAATTTGGAGGTTGAGGTGCCTGCAAATACCCGGGCCACCGTTACTTTACCCTTAAGTAAAAAGACAGTAGAAGTAGGTTCGGGTAAGCATCGTTTTACGGATCGAAAAGATTAATATACTAAACAGATCACTTGGAATAGCTATCCACCAAAGGGATTTCGAGGGTTTCAAGGTCAGCTTGTTGCTTAGGAAGGCGAGGGAAGATAAACACCTCATCCAACCGGACGGGGTTTCTTTTTGGTTAAAATTTACAGTCTCATGGCTGTTGGACGATTAAGAGTAATGATACAATATGGAAAATCCCTTCGAAATACTCAATAGCCGCATACAGCACCTCGAAGACATGCTGTCTGCGCTCACTACACTTGTCCAGTCATCGTCACTACCTCAGCAACAACAGCCCATCACATACGACCGTCGCAAGCCAGCCACACGCGAAATAGCAGCCGAGTACCTGGGAGTGTCCATGGGTACTGTGGACAACTTAGTACGTTCCAAGCAGCTGAAAGTATGTAAAGTCGGTAACGCCGTCCGCTTCCGCTGGGAGGCATTAGACGAATTTATACAGAGACGAAGCAAATAATCAATTTTTGAACACTAAATCGATCCATTATGAAAACTGCTATCGAACATTCGAACAACTACTCAACGGTTGAGGTTAAAGCTATCCTTTATCACCTCAACAATACAATATCCGAAATCACGATGAATATACCCAAGTACACCAGTTGGGGAGAATTCGTTGAGGTCGCATTTTCCCAAATGGGATCATATGTCGAATACTTAACAGCTCACTGGGTGCAGATTAGTCATTTCGACCTGGTAACGTACACCCACAAACCGAATGGGGAATCTGTGGAGTGCTTTTTAAAGAAGACCGTTGAAATTCCCTTGGACAAGGCCTATGACACAAACGAACAAGAATGGGTGTCAAAAAAAGAGGGTTTGAGTAGATGCCGTGACCGATGCGGCATTCCCCTGGTTGAGTGATTGTCGTTATGTGTAGTTGTCAAAACTTGTCAAAACCTGTCAATATTTAAGATATGGAGGACTTTATTAATAGTGCGGCGTTTAAGGAAGATGCTGAAGGACATAGCCAGGACTGGAGCAACGGAGGCCTTGGTTCAGACCGGATATGTCAAGCCATATATCACAAAGGCTGAGGCGTGCCGGCTATATGGCCGTAATAAGGTTGATAAGTGAATCCGGAATAGATTGGTAACGCCACGCGGCGGATTTGGGGAGAAATGGCGGCTGGAACGTACCGAACTGGAGGCTATTGCAGCCTCGGTGTCACTGGCAGCTTACATCAACAGCATCGCCTTTAATTCCAAGGACGTGGAGGTTAATTTGGATGAGCTGAAATAGCGGCTTTTAGGTTGAGGTTTCAGTGAGGGCTAATCGGATACCGTTTCCACTTCCTTATACCAGCGTGACGCCGTTCGGTTCAGATGGGCCGACATCAAATGGTATAGGGTAGGTGAGCTCCAGTCGCTTTCCCTGTTGCTCAGCCTCACCTAGCTTATTGGCCAGTTCATCCGCACCTATAACTATAAGGGCGGTAAATAATGTGCTAGCGTACCCAGGATCTTTGCGCTGATATTCTTCCAATTTATCGATGACCTCATTCATAACTCTTAAATAAGATGCTGTAGACCGTTAGCTGGCCAGTCGTGTCCCAAAATTAAGGAAATCTCATTCGAAAAATCATGCATAGCTAATGTACTTCACAAAGACATATTTAGTATGTTTGCTTTGCCAAAAAAATCAAGATTGTAAAAATTTGCCAAACCGATAACGATATGAAAATTATCCAACTTACCTTATTTTTAGATTGAGCTTTGTAGTGGGAACCAAGGGCCAGGATACCGGCCGGCACGGCACCGGATTGGCACCGAAATCAACGCTATATTTAACGTTTGCCCAAACCGAAGGAGAGGACAACGTAGACCCCAGCGACGCGATAGACATGCTTAAAGCCGAGCTCGATGATAAAACATCATGTGTTATCGTAGCCTCCGCAGATGATGCTGATTTCATCGTGGAGCTTAGGGTTGTTAAGAAATTCGTAGATATTCGACGCGCGAAGGTGACGATCAAACACGTTTTTTCAAGCACTACGGTGCTTGAAACCGACTGGGTAAAAGGAACGGCTAACATCTATCATGGCTATTCCGGTACCAGGCACGCTATTGATAAGGTTGTGAAACGAGAGATACTAAAGAGATACCCCATCATTCGCTGGTAGATCTTAACTGATCGCATAACCATCATATGCGCCACTCTGACATATTACACTAGGACTATGTTTGCACAACTCAAGTAATTCGGTATGAAGAAAGCACAAGTTTGTCCTTTGTTAATGTTATTATTTTTACTACCTTTGTAAGGTCGAATCAATAAAAATAGTTCTATGAAATGTAAGGAGTTTATAAGGGAAGCGCAGCGTAAGGGCTGGCAGCTTCACCGACAGGCAAAAGGCAGCCATTCGATTTTCATCAAGGACGGTGTCAAGGTGACGATACCCGACCATGGATCGAAAGAGCTCCCAAAAGGACTGGAAAAATCACTTAGAAAACAGATGGGGCTCTAGTCCCTATCTTTAACAAAACGATATGAAAGAGATTAAAATAATTATCGAAAAAAACAATGACGGTTTTTGGGCGCACTCAACCAACACCGATAATTTGATTAGCGGATACGGTGAAACAGTTGAGGCATGCAAGGCTAACGTATTGGATTGTATCGATGTGCTGAAGGAAGAAGGAATGTTTACCTACGACAAATTCACATTGAAGTATAATTTTGACGTTGAATCCCTGTTAGAGAACTACAAAGGTGTGCTAACAAACGCCGGGATAGAGCGCCTCACAGGCATCAATCAGCGTCAGATGTACCAATACGCAACGGGCATGAAAAAGCCTAGGGCAGAGCAAAGGAAAAAGATCGAGGCTGGATTGCATAAGCTGGGTCAGGAACTTTTAGCCATAGAACTTTAATTGATTCGACACCTTTTGAAGTGTGGCTACCCCTGCGGATTACCGTAGGGGTTATTTGTTTCGGGCAATGGTGCACTAGTTAATTTGGTCGTCCCGAATGCTGCCTGTCTTTTACCTATTCTCAGATTGACCAAAACTCGACTAAAAGGTATTGACATTAATCAACAAAACCCCATCCGTTTGGACAGGGTTTCAGTGGTTAAAATTTACAACCTCGCGGCCTTGATACAAAGGTACGGAATTATCGACGGAATAGGATAGGTCTCATCAAACCGACAACGAAACCGACAACGCAAAACTAAAAAACCCCTTATACAATCTGTATAAGGGGTTTTTTGTGGTACCAGCTGGAATCGAACCAGCGACACAAGGATTTTCAGTCCTTTGCTCTACCAACTGAGCTATGGTACCTTTTTTTACGGGTGATTACCACCGTTTTGGGACTGCAAATGTAGCGCCTTTTTTCATTTCAGAAAACTTTTTTTGAAAATTGTTTACCAATTTTTTCCAAGCTGCTGATTACGTTTGGGATAAAATGACAACTTCAAAACAATGTGGTAAATAAAATAGGTGTATCTTTGCGTTTTTATACATAACGATGAGTAAAAGAGGAAGAGTATTGGTTGCCATGAGTGGGGGAGTGGACAGTTCGGTGGCGGCCGTGATGCTCCACGAACAGGGGTACGAAGTAATTGGGCTAACCATGAAAACCTGGGATTATGCTTCCTCGGGAGGTTCTTCCAAGGAGACAGGTTGTTGCAGCTTGGACAGCATTAATGATGCACGTGCACTGGCTGTATCGTATGGTTTTCCGCACTATATACTGGATATTCGCGGTGAATTCGGTGATTTTGTCATTGATAATTTTGTGGACGAGTATTTAGCGGGTCGGACCCCCAATCCGTGTGTACTCTGCAATACCCATATCAAGTGGGAGGCGCTTCTCAAGCGCGCGGATAAATTGGACTGCGAATTTATTGCCACAGGCCATTACGCCAATATTCGGCAACAGGAAAACGGCCGGTACGTCATTTCCAAAGGGAGAGATACGCACAAAGATCAATCGTATGTACTTTGGGGTGTATCGCAGGAAAATCTTGCGCGCACGCAATTTCCGCTGGGCAGTTTTACGAAAACCGAGATCCGCCAGATGGCTGCGGAGATGGGGCAACTGGAGCTCGCCAGCAAGTCGGAAAGCTATGAGATTTGTTTTGTTCCCGATAACGATTACCGCGCATTTCTCCGTCATCGCGTAGAAGACATTGACGACCGCATCGGGCCGGGTAATTTTGTGTTGGCCGACGGCACCGTGGTGGGGAAGCATCAGGGATATCCATATTATACGGTGGGTCAACGAAAGGGGCTAGGCATTGCGTTGGGACGCCCTATATTCGTCACGCAAATATTGCCTGAAAGCAATACGGTTGTACTGGGTGACGAACATGAACTACAACAACACGAGGCTTACGTAAAAAATGTAAACTTGATAAAGTATGCGTCCATTGCTCAGCCCCTGGAAGTGGTAACTAAAATCCGCTATAAAGATGCTGGCATGACCAGTACGATCGTGCAGGAAGGCAATCGGGTAAAGGTGGACTTCCACCATGCAGTGAAAGGAATTGCGCCGGGACAGTCAGCAGTGTTCTACGAGGAAGACGATTTGCTGGGGGGCGGCTTTTTGATGTAAGTGCCGACCGGTAGCAACGCAGTGACATAAAAAAGGCTCCGTACAATTACCGGAGCCTTTTTTGTTGATAATCTGTTTTGGCGGATACAGTTAAATTTTACCTGCCAATTCAACGAGGTCGACCAATTTGTTGGAGTAACCCCACTCGTTATCGTACCAAGATACAACTTTGACAAAATTGTCGTTAAGCGAGATTCCTGCCTTCGCGTCGAAGATCGAAGTACGTGCATCGCCCCGAAAGTCTTCCGACACGACATCGTCTTCGGTGTAACCAAGGATACCCTTCAACTCACCTTCGGAAGCATCTTTGAATGCTTGTTTGATTTCTTCATAGGTAGCCGGTTTTTCCAAGCGGGCAGTGAGATCCACAACCGATACGTCAGGTACGGGCACACGGAAGGACATGCCGGTTAGTTTACCTTTCAATTCGGGCAATACCAATCCAACAGCTTTTGCAGCTCCTGTGGAGGAAGGAATGATATTCTGGTAGGCGCCACGTCCGCCACGCCAATCTTTTACCGACGGGCCGTCAACGGTTTTTTGCGTAGCTGTTACCGCGTGGATGGTGCTCATCAATCCTTCAACGATACCGAATTTGTCGTTAAGTACTTTGGCAAGCGGAGCCAAACAGTTGGTCGTACACGATGCATTGGATACAATTGTCTGTTCGGACTTCAATTGCGTGTGATTTACACCCATCACAAACGTGGGTGTGTCATCTTTGGCAGGTGCAGACATGACAACCTTTTTGGCACCTGCATCAATGTGTTTTTGTGCAGTTTCCTTGGTCAGGAATAAGCCGGTAGACTCAATGATTACATCGGCACCTACTTCATCCCATTTGAGGTTTGCCGGATCTTTTTCGGCAGTTACACGGATGGTCTTGCCATTCACGACGAGGTTGCCATCTTTTGCCTCTACGGTGCCGTCAAATCGTCCGTGGGTAGAGTCGTATTTCAGCATGTATGCCATGTAATCAGGGTCTACTAGGTCGTTGATTCCAACAATTTCAACACCCGGGCGATTTACCGCTGCCCGGAATGCCAGACGGCCTATGCGGCCGAATCCATTGATTCCAATTTTCATTTTTATATTAATTTTTATTTAAATAGTACTTTAGTAAATTGTGTATCGGCTCCCGGATAACGGAACCAATTGAAATGCCGTACCCATCGGCCACATCTCGCAGCCATTCTTCATATCCGGCGGCTACGCTTCCCGTAAAGTTAACGGCCATATTTGGGTATTGTTTAGTTAATGGAAGCAGGTATGTTTCGATATATAGTTTAAAGCCGTAATAAATCATTCTTTTGATAAACCGGTGTTTATGGTTTTCCATGACAAAGTCGGCAAACGACGTCAGAAAGAGAGTCGGGTTGGCCTGGTTATATACCTTATCCAAGATGATTTTCCGGTCGAGGGGATAGCGCTCGACAAATCGTTCCTGCAGGTCGCTGGGCATGGTTTCATTCAGGAAGCTTTTCAGCAGCATTCGCCCAATCCAGTTAGCAGATCCTTCATCGGAAAGGATGTATCCAAGCCCAAAGTTGTTATCTGTCGTCCGTTTGCCATTGAAATAGGCTACATTGGAACCGCTGCCCAAAATGCCAATAAGCCCCTTTTCATCGCCTAAGGTAGCAAGTGCAGATGCTTTTACATCGTGATCTACCGTAACCTTAGCATAAATGAAAAATTGTTTTAACACTGTCGCAATCTTGTCTTTACGTTCTGGAGAAGAGGATCCTGCACCGAAAAAATAGATCCGTTTGATCTGTTCGGCGTAATTGATCAAGTTGTTGCTTTTGTTGAGCAGTTGGAGGATAAAGCGCTCGTCATGCAAATAAGGATTGATCCCCATCATCCGGAAACCAGTGACGATTTTTCTTTTATCGGCCAGTCGCCAATCCGAAAACCTTGAACCACTGAAAACCACTGCGATCATATCGACAACACATCCATCATTTCAAGCATGTCTTCACTTAGCTTGAATACCTTTTTATTTAACACTTCCTCAAGCGGAGTAGTTTTGATTTCATTACCGCGCAAGCCTACCATCACACGGGTTTCTCCTGCAAGGAGATGTCTTATGGCAGCGAAGCCAAGCCTGCTGGCCAGTACCCGGTCGAAGCTACTGGGCGATCCGCCTCGCTGCAGGTGCCCCAGAATGGTTACCTTTGTGTCATAAAAGTCAAACCGAGACTTCACCTCTTTAGCTACGTTGTAAGCGCCCCCGTTTTCTTCACCTTCGGCTACAATGACAATTGTAGATGACTTTTTACTTTTAGCGGCACTTTCCAGCTGGTTACAGAGGTTTGCGATGGCGGTTGACTTTTCGGGCAGCAGGATAGCTTCCGCTCCGCCCGCAATACCAGCATTCAGGGCGATGCAGCCTGAATCACGCCCCATTACTTCAACAAAAAACAACCGGTCGTGGGATGCTGCAGTATCCCGTATTTTGTCAATGGCTTCAATCACTGTATTTGTGGCTGTGTCATAACCCAACGTGAAATCCGAACCGTATAAATCATTGTCAATCGTACCGGGTATGCAGACGGTGGGAATGTTATGCTCTCGCGAAAGGACTTCAGCCCCCGTAAAGGTTCCGTCACCACCTATGGCAATCAACCCGTCGATGCCTGCCATCTTTAGGTTGTCGTAGGCTTGCTTTCGACCCTCAGGTGTACGGAATGCGTCACACCGTGCGGTTTTGAGAATGGTACCACCCAATTGGATGATGTTGCTCACCGATCGGCTATTCATTTCCTGAAAATCGGCATCGATCATCCCTTGGTAGCCATGGTAGATGCCTATTACTGATTTACCGGCGTGTAATGCCGTGCGCACGGCCGCCCGGATACAGGCATTCATGCCAGGTGCGTCGCCGCCCGAAGTAAATATTCCTACTTTTGATATGCTTTGCACTTTTCTAATAATCTTTTGTAAATTAGCAGCACGAATATAGTGTGTATTTGCTACACTATTAAATTTTTCACGATTTATTTTTCAACTTGAAGGGTTTAAAGTGAGCAAACTTAGATAAATTATTGATTTTTTTAATCATCTTTTTTTTTGCATCAATGCGATCGCTTCGCTAAGTTCGCCGTTGATAAACAAACTTTTAAAGCGGGAATTTAACAAATTAAAATCAATTAGTAAACAAATAATCAGTACGTTGCAAGCAAATTTACCACATTTACAATCTACATTTACCACCGACTGCGTGATCTTCGGTTTTCATGAAGGTGAACTGAAGCTGCTGCTTATTGAGCGAAACGAATATCCATTCAAGGGATGGTGGGCACTTCCTGGTTTTTTTGTAGAACACAATGAGACCATTGATGATGCAGTAAAGCGCATTTTGTATGAACATACCGGATTGAGGGGAATCTACATGGAGCAACTGTATACGTTTGGTGATTTGAAGCGACATCCACAAGGACGTATCGTCACGGTAGCTTATTACGCCTTATTGCGATTGGACGACCTAAAGAGCCAGCCCGAACCGGTAACAGATTATGCCCGACAGGCGGTTTGGCACCCCCTAAACAATCTACCCGAATTGGCGTTTGACCATCGGCATATTATCGATAAGAGTATCTCCAAAGTACGGCGTAAAATAAGTTACAGTCCGATTGCTTTCGAATTACTACCTGAAAAGTTTACGCTTACCCAATTACAGCAACTGTATGAAGCGATATGGGGCCGGAAATTGGATAAGCGTAACTTTCGTAAGAAAATGCTTAATTATAATATTTTAAAGGAACTGCCTGAATTCCAACGGGGCGTTTCCTACCGTGCGGCACGGTTATATAAATTAGATAAGCGTAAATATGCTAAAGTATTCCAGAATGAACTGACATTTGCTCGGTAAGGATTTATAATCTTTGCTCAAATCTCGTGTTCGAATTTCAATCTAAGCCTTGCCATAGGGTTGTCACTCGCAACATTTTTCTTTGCCTTTTGCTAGGGTTTGTAAATATTGTGTCATAACGTGGCCGGATAATTGGTCTCCGACACATTTTTTTTGGTGAAATGCGATTGAACTTTTACTTTTGACCAATTTTTAAAAATAGTCAAATGGTAAAAAGGTAAAATCGGAATGGTGGATGATAAAAAAGATTTGATTATCGGTGCGGCATTGAAACGGTTTTCACGCTTCGGCATTGCGAAAACAACGATGAGTGAGGTTGCGGACGATTTAAAGCTGTCGAAGGCAAATTTGTATTACTATTTTCCGGATAAGTTTTCGTTAATAGAGGCGATTGTCTATCAGATCATTGAAGAAAGTGATGTAACGATTAATCATGCGTTAGAGACAATCACCGATACGCTCGGTTTATTGATTCGCATGTTGGATATAAAGAAAGAATATTTTGAAAAATATTACATGCTTATCCTCAATTTACAGGAGATGAATATAAGCGATGAAAAATGGGTACAGCTTTCAGAAAAGATGTTTCAACGGGAAGTGGGGACGATTTCAAAGATATTTAAAAAAGGAATTGACAACGGTGAGCTTGTAACATTTGACGTTACATCTACGTCTGAATTGTATGTTGCTATGGTACGAGGGCTTGCCATGTTCTGTGATCGTGCGACACCACACGCACTGTTAGACAGAGACGAAGTGAACCGCATTTTGGAAAAGCAAAAACAGGCCGCTGCTATTTTCATCAACGGCATCAAAAAATAACATTCAACGAACATATGAGTACATTTAAAATGAATATGCGACTGGCGATAGCAATACTATCCATAGGTTTATTGGGAAGTGGCACAGTTTCAGCCCAGGAAACCTTGACGCTTAAGGAGGCGCTCGAGTATGCATTGAATAATAGTGAAGTATTGAGTAAGGCGCGTCTTGAAATTGAGGGAGGAAGACATAAGGTTGCGGAAGTACGTGCGTCGGCACTTCCCCAAATAGACGCGACGAGCACATTGACGAATAACCTTTTGGTACAGCAGTTTGTACTTCCCGCTGAGGCTTTCGGCGGTACACCCGGTGAGTTCATAGCCATAAAAGCCGGTCAGACATGGAATGCAATGTCACAGGTACAGCTAAATCAACAGATATTCAATCAGCAGGTTTTTACTGGATTGAAGGCAGCAAAGAGTTCGGAAGAATTCTATCGGTTGTCTGCTGAGTTAGCCGAAGAAAATCTGATCCAGCAAGTTGCCACCAATTATTATCAGGTGATTATTACGCGTCAGCAAATGAGTGTTATTGACGCAAACATCGAACGGGTATCCCAACTGGAAAAAATGATCGGCAGCCAATTTGAATTGGGATTGGCGAAAAAGATCGATCTCGATCGAGTTAAAGTTAATAAATCGAACTTGGCAGCCCAGCGTGAGCAATTGAAATATGCCGTTGTGCAACAAGAAAATTTATTGAAGTATTACATGGGAATGCCTGTCGGCCAACAAATTGTTATCCCCGATACCGAGGTTGACAAGTTGGAAAGTGAGGCAATATCCTTATTTGACGGCGGTACCGTTGATGTCGAAAAATTGCTAGATTTTCAACTGTTAAAAAAACAAGAAGATTTACTAGCACTGCAAAAGAAAGCCTATCAAGCTGAATTTTATCCCAACTTATCGATCGGCGGTAATTACGTTTATAATACCCAGAGCGATAAGCTGAACGTTTATTCTTCCAAGGCACTTAATTTTGATATGTCTGCTGTAACGTTAACGCTGAGAATTCCAATATTCGATGGTAACGCTCGCAGGTCAAGGGTGCGACAGGCGAACGTGGAGCTGAAAAAGGTACACGAAGATTTAAGAAGTACATCAAACGCATTGACAATGGCTTATGAAAATGCGAGGATTCAGATAAAAAACAGTTTGAATACCATTGAGTCTCAACGTGCGAATAAGGAATTTGCGGAAGAAGTATTTAACAGCACACAAAACAATTATCAAAATGGATTAGCTAGTCTCACCGATTTGTTAACTGCGGAAACAGACTTAGTAGCTGCTCAAAATAGTTATAACGAGGCGTTATTAAATTACAAAGTGGCGCAAATCGAACTCGTGAAATCAAACGGCCAAATTAAATCATTAGTAAACGAATAAATCATCATCAATTTATACAAATGAAACGAATCATCATTACCATCGTTGTCGTAATCGGGGTGTTGGCCCTCATCGGCTGGGTATTAAGTAAAAATAAGGCTGAAAATGAGGCGAAGACCGCTGTCGTAGCCCAGACGGGTGGAGCCATCGTTGTGAATGCCGCCAAGGTAAGCCGCCAGCCACTGGTGCTTGATTTTTCAGCCAACGGCAATTTTGCAGCAAATCAGGACCTGCTTCTTAAATCGGAGGTTAGTGGTCGCGTTACGCGTATTTTGGCGAAAGAAGGGGCCCGCGTGGGTAAGGGACAAGTATTGGCGTTGGTTGATCCCGAAATCATTAACCTTGATAAGCAGGCAGCAGAAGACGCTCTTCAGAAATTAAAAACGGATTACGAACGTTATAAAAGTTCCTTTGAAACAGGCGGCGTAACCCGCGCACAACTTGACGACATCGAGTTGCAACTCCGGAATGCGGAAATCCGATTACAACAGGCCAACCGCCGTGTACAGGATGCCAACATCAAATCGCCTATTAATGGTACCATCAATCGCCGTGACATCGAAGTAGGAGCTTACCTGTCGCAGGGGACCGAGCTTTTCGAAATCGTGGACTTATCGCAGTTAAAGTTAAAAATAACTGCCAATGAGACGCAGGTTGTCAACTTGAAGGTAGGCGACAAAGTAACCATCGTGAGCACGGTTTTTCCAGACAAAGAATTTAATGGTACAATCAGTTTTATCGCCGCAAAAGCCGATAATACACTGAACTATCCGGTAGAAATCACGGTGGATAACAGTGCTTCCTCCGAACTGAAAGCGGGGATGTATGCGACTGCACACTTCAAATTTCCCCAACAGAATCCGACAATCCTCATTCCTCGGGGCTCATTTGTGGGGGGAGTAAACAGCAATCAAGTATATGTACTTGAAGCTGACAGCATTGCCGCAATCCGTAAAGTGGTGGCCGGACGAATCTTTGGTGAGCAAGTGGAAATATTGCAGGGACTGGAAGAAGGTGAAACGGTGATTACCAGCGGACAGATCAACTTGGTTGACGGAGCCAAGGTACAGGCCCAGGTCGATTCTGCTGCCAATCGCTAATGGATAATGTCTCAAATCTGATGTCTAACATCTCATATCTCAAATCATGAAGATAGCAGAAATATCGATAAAACGCCCATCCATCGTCATCGTGGTATTTACCGTGCTGACCTTGCTGGGTATTATGAGCTACTTCTCGTTGAATTACGAGTTGCTCCCCAAATTCACTCCCAGTGTGGTATCCATTACCACAATCTATCCGGGGGCGTCGCCGAGTGAGGTGGAAAATACGGTGACCAAGAAAATAGAAGACGCGGTGGCTTCGCTGGAAAACATCAAGAAACTCGACGCAACTTCTTTCGAGAGTTTATCGTTGGTTATCATCGAGCTGAATAGCGGCACGGATGTAGACTATGCGCTCAACGATGCACAGCGAAAGGTAAACGCCATCCTGTCGGAATTGCCGGATGATGCCGAGGCCCCCTCTTTGGCCAAGTTTTCCATGGACGACCTGCCCATCGTATCGCTTGCTGCCACGGGCAATATGGATGCCGCCGCATTTTACGATCTGGTCGATAAACGTATCCAGCCGGTGCTTTCGCGGGTACCCGGTGTGGCTCAAGTAAATTTAATCGGTGGACAGGAACGTGAAATCCAGGTAAGTATTGATGCTTCCAAGTTGGAAGGGTATGGATTGTCTATTATGCAGGTGCAACAGGCAGTCCTTACGTCTAACCTCGACTTCCCCACAGGTAGTGTAAAGACCCAAAATCAGGACATCCTGGTTCGCCTAGCGGGTAAGTACAAATCGGTAGAGGAGTTGCGAAACTTGGTCATTGCAACGACCGAAACGGGCGCGCAGGTGCGAGTGCGCGATGTAGCGGACGTGCAGGACACCCAAAAAGATGTTGAAAAGATTGCACGGGTGAACCAACAGAGCGCGTTGCTGCTCCAGGTATTGAAACAGTCGGATGCCAACGCCGTGGAAGTGAGCCGGGGTACGCAGGAAATCATCACGCAATTGATGAAGACATATGAGAAGGAGGGACTTAAGATCGAGATTGCGAATGACAGTTCTACCTATACGCTCGAGTCGGCCGACTCCGTCATCCACGACTTGTTCCTGGCAGTAATTCTCGTGGCCGTGGTGATGCTTTTCTTCCTGCACAGCCTTCGGAATGCGGTGATCGTTATGGTGGCTATCCCTGCATCGCTGATTGCGACCTTCATTGGAATTAATCTCTTTGGATACACACTGAACCTGATGTCACTTCTAGGTTTGTCGCTGGTGGTAGGTATTTTGGTGGACGATGCGATTGTGGTAATTGAGAATATTTATCGCCACATGGAGATGGGCAAGAATAAGGTGCGGGCTTCTTACGATGCGGCGAAGGAAATCGGATTTACGGTTATTTCCATAACGATGGTTATCGTAGTTGTGTTCCTTCCCATTGCAATCAGTACCGGTATGGTTTCCGACATCCTCCGCGAGTTCTGTGTGGTGGTCGTGATTGCCACGTTGCTCAGTTTGGTGGCTTCATTTACCATTGTACCATTGCTTACCTCGCGTTTCGGGAAACTAGAACGTGTGTCGGACAAGAATATTTTCGGGCGGTTTGTTCTTTGGTTCGAAAACCAACTGCACCGATTTACCCGCTGGGTTACCGAGGTGTTGAAATGGGCGCTTGATCACAAGTTCATCACACTGGCAACCGTGACCGTCTTGCTGTTTGCTTCGTTTGGATTGGTTGCCGGTGGTTACATCGGAGGGGAATTCTTCGCACAGGGCGACCGTGGCGAGTTCTTGGTTCAGGTGGAGATGCCCAAAGATGCTTCCATTGAACAGACCAACCAAATGACTCGGAAGGCAGAACAGTATATCAGTTCCAAGCCGGAAGTGGTATCGCTGATCACTACAGTGGGGCAATCTAACGATGGGTTCGTGGGAACCCAGGCAACCGCTTACAAATCGGAGATTACGGTGAAGCTTGTTGGACGGGAAGGCCGGGAAGATCCGAGCAACGTTTATGCAGCAAAGTTGAAACGGGAACTGGAAAAGGAACTAGTGGGAGCAAAGGTCAAGACTGTGCCGATCAGTATCGTAGGTTTTGCCGAGCAGGCACCGTTGGAAATGGTAGTCATCGGCTCTGATCTGGACAGCGTATTAACCTATGCAGAAGCCATATTGGACCGCGTGCGCAAGATTCCGGGTACTTCGGAAGCCAAACTTTCCGTGGAAGGTGGTACACCGGAAATTACCGTAGAGGTTGACCGCGATAAGATGGCTGCGCTGGGCCTGAACCTACAAACGGTAGGTGGTGTCATGCAGACTGCATTTAATGGTAATACCGACGGTAAATTCCGTTCGGGTGAATACGAATATGATATTAATATCCGCTTTGACGATTACGACCGTAAAAATGTGGACGACGTGCGGAACCTGCAATTTACGAATAGCATGGGCCAATTGGTCCGGTTGTCGCAGTTTGCTTCCATACGCGAGGGTTCCGGTCCGAGTCAGCTGGAGCGGAGAGACAAGAGCACGTCTGTGAAAGTACAATCCCAGGTTGTCGGCCGTCCGGTGAGTGCGATTGCTGCAGATCTGGAGAGCCAGCTTTCCGAGATTCCAACACCGAGCGGTGTAAGCTACGTTTGGAGTGGCGATATGGAACAACAGTCTGAAGGGTTTGGTACCTTGGGGATTGCATTGCTGGCATCGGTGTTGCTGGTATATTTCATCATGGTGGCCTTATACGATAGCTTCGTGTATCCCTTTGTGGTGATGTTCTCTATTCCGCTGTCTATCATCGGAGCGTTGCTCGCATTAGCGTTGAGCAATAATACGCTGAACATATTCACCATACTCGGTTTGATTATGTTGATCGGTTTGGTAGCGAAAAACGCCATTATTTTGGTTGATTTTACCAACCACCTCAAGTCGGAAGGCAAATCTACCCGGGAGGCCTTGATTCTGGCTAACCATGCGCGGCTACGCCCGATCCTCATGACCACGATTGCCATGGTGTTCGGGATGTTCCCCATTGCCATCGCAACCGGTCCCAGTGCGGAGTGGAAAAATGGTCTCGCGTGGGTAATCATCGGTGGGTTGCTGAGCTCGCTTTTCCTTACGCTCATCGTTGTTCCGGTGATTTACCAGATCATGGATAGCATCCTGCACCGCTTGGGGCTTGATAAAAAAGGCCGACCCATTGAGGAGTTGATGGTGGAGGACTATGTGCATAAAGAAGTCAAGGAATACGAAGAGGAGGCCGTTTAATGGCCAAGCCAAAAAAGTCCCGGGTGTTTCATTCGGGACTTTTTCTTTGTGGTAAATCTCTGTATCTTTACCGCAAAAAAGGGTTACCATGAAGCAATACCTCGATTTGATGCGTCACGTGTACGAAAACGGAACAGATAAACAGGATCGCACGGGCACGGGGACACGCAGTCTTTTCGGCTACCAAATGCGGTTTGACCTGAAAGCGGGATTTCCGCTGGTAACGACGAAAAAGGTACATCTGCGGTCCATCATCCACGAGTTGATCTGGTTTCTCAGGGGCGATACCAATATCCAGTACCTAACGGAAAACGGCGTGAGCATCTGGGATGAATGGGCAGACGACGCAGGAAATCTTGGTCCCGTCTACGGTTCGCAATGGCGCTCGTGGCCTACACCCGATGGAGGGCACATCGATCAGATCCAGAAAGTAATTCAGCAATTAAAAACCAATCCCGATTCGCGCCGTATTATTGTTTCGGCGTGGAATGTAGCGGAGATCGAAAACATGGCATTGCCTCCCTGCCATGCTTTTTTTCAATTTTACGTGGCACCTGCTGATCCCGCAAGGGGGCTACTAAAGCCGCAACTTTCGTGTCAGCTGTATCAGCGCAGTGCGGATATTTTCTTGGGCGTGCCGTTCAACATCGCGTCTTATGCGCTACTTACGATGATGGTAGCTCAGGTGTGCGATATGGAGGTCGCAGATTTTGTTCATACATTCGGGGATGCCCATCTGTACAGTAATCATTTCGATCAGGTGGAATTGCAGCTGAGTCGCGAGCCCAAGCCGCTGCCCACGATGACCCTCAATCCCTCGGTCACCGATATTTTTGCATTCCGATTCGAAGATTTTGAGTTGACCCATTACGAATTCCATCCACATATCAAAGCGCCCGTAGCTGTTTAAATCGTCGAGTATGGATAAACCCTTTGTATCTGCCATCGTAGCGGCTGCCGAAAACAATGCGATCGGAAAAGACAACAAGCTCCTTTGGCACCTGCCAAACGATCTTCGCTATTTTAAACGGACTACTTCCGGGCATGCCGTTATCATGGGCCGTAAGACCTACGAATCGGTAGGCATGCCACTACCTAACCGGCGAAATCTGGTGGTCACCCGTCAGGAGGATTATACTTTAGAAGATGCGCAGGTAGTTCATTCGCTCGAGGCCGCATTGGCACATTGTACCAACGAAAAGGAAGTGTTTATTGTGGGGGGAGCCGAGATTTACCGGCTGGCTTTGCCACTTACCGATCGTGTATACCTCACCCGAGTACACGCAAACTTTCCTGGAGATACTTATTTTCCCGATTTGGACGAACACGACTGGGTGTTAGTTTCGGAGGATAAGCATGATCCGGATGAGCGACATGCGTATGGTTATACCTTCGAGGTATATGAACGAAGAAATTATGACACACGTGTCTGATAACATGCGAAGGGACGCCTTAAGGAGCAGACTGGTTTTTGTCTTAAAGGTGGTAATTTGGGTATTGATTACCTATTCGTTTACAACGGATACAGGTTTATATGCAAGTTATCCGGGTTTAAGGCAGGTTGCCTATGGTATGAATACATTTTTGACGGGAAGTGTTGTCATTTCCATTGGCCAATTCATGTTCATTTCCCTGTATAGAAGACAAAATAAAAAGAACAATCGGGTGCGTGGAAACTACATATTGGGAATTACTCAAATAGCCACGCTGCTGAATGTGATATTTCTCGTATTAGGATTGATGCTGGTTTTTGGTATCAATCCAAAAGAATTTTTAACGAGCATTACCATCGTTGCCATGGCCATCGCCCTATTGTTCAGAGAATACATTACCAATTTGATCAGCGGGTTGCTGATTATGTTTTCGGATCAATTTACCATTGGAGACACGGTACGGATCGGTGAGCACCAAGGTAAGATTATGGATATCACATTCGCGAATATCATGGTGAAAAATGATGACGACGACGTCGTGCTGATACCGAATAATAATGCGTTTACCGTCAACATCATCAATCAATCGTTGCAGAATTCAAAAAAGCTTACCGTGGATTTTGAGTTGCCGTTGGCACATTCATATCATCAGGATGTGCTGGAAAGAGATCTGGTTTCAGTGTTGGAGAAATATGCAGCGGATATTGTACAAGGGAGTTTTCAGCTTAAGGTAGTAGGGGTGGGCAAAGATTTTGTGCATTATAAGTTTCAGCTTACCACGACAAAAAAAGACACCGGTTTGCGAAGGAAGCTCCGTAACGATCTTTACCTGAAGGTGATTGCCTACGATTCGGCGCAAGCCGCCGCTGCGAAGCAGCAAAACTAGACCTTCCTGATTTTTATGCTTTTGACGAAGTGATGGCTGCCTTTTTCAAGAATCAGATCGGCACGGAAACGTGTCGGCAAAATATTCTTTAGCAGATTCGGTTTGTTGATTTCATTCCAGATACGTGTTGCCACCGTGGTACTTTGCTTCTCGCTGAGATCTGCATAGCGATGGAAGTAAGATGCGGTGTTTTGGAAAGCGGTTTGTCGCAACCATTGAAACCGCTGGGTATACCATTCTACCAGGTTTTCGGGGTCGGCATCCACGTAAATCGAATAGTCGAAAAAGTCCGAAACAAACACCCGTGGGCCGCGGTGTTTACCCTTTACATTCACCTGAAGTACGTTAATCCCTTCCACGATCAACACATCGGGCTGTTCCACCCACTGCAGCTCGTCGGGTACGACGTCATAAACTAAGTGCGAATACACCGGAGCGGACACGTGTTCCTTACCGGATTTGATATCGGAAAGAAATCCCAGCAAGCGCTTGGTATCGTAACTTTCTGGAAACCCTTTGCGGTTGAGTATTCCCTTTGCCTCCAGGTACCGGTTGGGATAAAGGAATCCATCTGTCGTGACAAGGTCTACTTTTGGGTTACCGGGTGAGAGTGAAAGTACCTTCTGGAGTACCCGTGCCGTGGTACTTTTGCCGGCAGCCACACTGCCCGCGATGCCGATGATAAAAGGCAGGCGTTTAGTATGGTTGTTAAAAAAAGCGCTGGCGCTTTTATGGAGCTGTCTGTACGTGTCGATGTGAATTTGCAACAGATGACTCAGTGGGAAGTAGACATCCTCGATTTCCTGCATGGTCAGCGGTTCGTTGAGTGCTTTCAATTTTTGGATGTCCGCATCCGCGATAACATATGACGGATGGCCGTTAAGCGCTTTCCATTCGTTCCGTGAAATGTGCCGAAAGGGGGAATACATCGTTCCGTTATCGGTTTTGTTCATACAGTAACCCTTTTAAGATCAGTTCTCCAGTAGCCGGGTTAGTCGCCAACGGTACGTTATAAACATCACAAACACGCATAAGCATTTGAATATCGGGTTCATGTGCGTGCTTTCCCAACGGATCGCGGAAGAATATAATGGCATCTACCCGTCCTTCTGCTGCCAATGCGGCAATTTGGGCATCACCACCTTTGGGACCGCTGAGTTTTAGCTCAACCTCCAGTCCGGTTTTACGGATGTATGATCCCGTTGTGCCGGTAGCAACAAGTTTGGCTGTGCGCAGTCGCTCGATATGATCTTTTACGAATCCGACCATTTCGGGTTTTTTGCCATCGTGGGCGATTAACGCAATTGTTTTTTGTTCAACCATTTGATTTTAGATTATTGATCGTTTCGCTATCCTTTAGCCGATAAAAATCGCCAAGGACCTTTCGATTGCGAATTTTCCTGTTCTTTCACCAAGTATTCCACCAGTTGATTAATCAGTTCGTTATTCTCACTCACCATCCGGTCGCCCAGCGCGACCAATTTCTGTATATTGCTATGACTTGCCGCATCTAGCTCTTCATTGATGCTATGGAGGCTGCTGGGTTCAATGCGAATATAATGTTTCTCCTTTCCGACGGATTTGTATAATTGTTGCAAAAAGAAATCACTGCTTTCGGCAGCACCGCTCATCATGATGTCAATCAAGGCAGGACCGATGGATACGGCACGGCTTTTTTTGAAATGCTCATAGTCATAGGCTTTGCGCGATCGCCCCGTGCCCAGCGAAAGGATAGAAATGTCGTTGATTTTAGTTTCATTGAATGCTCTTGTAACCTCTACCAGCGCGCTCATAGACGGGTTAGGTGCAAATACACCGCCATCGAGAAGGGGGTAGCGTGTGCCGCTCATTGAATAAATCTCGGCCACACTGAAATAGGTGGGAGCGGCGGAAGTAGCCCGGCAAACATCACGCAAATAGAAATCACGCGGATCGCCACGCAGGATCGCCGCTTGCTGCCGGAAGAAGTGCGTTTTCCGAAGTTCAATGTTATAGGCCGTAACGATACAAGGTTTAAGCAACTGACTCAACTTGGTTTCCCCGAAATAGTTTTTCAATACATATTCCAAAGTTGTGCTGGGATAACGTTCGCTAAGTAGACCGAATTTGCTGATCAAGCGCCTGAAAAAGCCGGCTTTAAAAATGTCGCTGCCATGGGTAACGTAGATATCTAACGCTTCTTTCGCTGTAAATCGGGGACGCGGTGGGTTTTGGTCATCCGGGCAAAGCAACAAACACGTAAGAATCCCTCCGGTACTAGTTCCGGCGAAAAAATCAAAATAGTCAACGATGGCAGCATCGGGGTTTCCGCTTACGCGTTTCAGTCTCCGTTCCAAAGCCGCTAATAGCATACCGGGGATGATTCCGCGGATGCCGCCGCCGTCTATTGAAAGGATTTTCTTCATCAGCTAATGCTTTGGCGGTAAAAATAGGTTTTTTATACTTATTTTTGCATGACTTACAACACTCATAATTAAGACTGCATTTTGAAGACACAGGAATTGACCACCGTAGACACCGCAACCGAGTTGGGTTTATTGCCCGAAGAATTTGAACGTATAACCGAAATATTGGGCAGAACGCCCAATTTTACCGAATTGTCTATCTTTTCGGTGATGTGGAGTGAGCACTGCTCATACAAGAATTCCATCGTTTGGCTGAAGACCTTGCCCAAAGATGGCCCGCATATGCTTGCGAAAGCAGGTGAGGAAAATGCAGGACTGGTCGATATTGGCGACGGCCTGGGCTGTGCATTCAAGATTGAGTCACACAATCACCCGTCGGCACTGGAGCCGTACCAAGGCGCTGCAACCGGTGTTGGCGGTATCAATCGTGATATTTTTACCATGGGCGCACGTCCTATTGCCCAGCTCAATTCCCTGCGTTTTGGGGATATCAATCATCCCCGCACGCAATGGCTGATAAAAGGAGTGGTAAAGGGTATCGGTGATTATGGCAATGCATTTGGTATTCCGACGGTGGGTGGTGAAGTGTTTTTTGACGAATGCTATCAGGTGAATCCATTGGTAAACGCTATGTCGGCAGGCATTGTCAAAGCCGGAGAGACCGTTTCGGCTACTTCTTACGGTGTGGGAAACCCTGTATATATTGTGGGATCTGCCACGGGCAAGGATGGCATACATGGTGCGGCGTTTGCCTCGAAAGATATTACCGAGGATTCGGTAAACGATTTGCCTGCGGTGCAGGTAGGCGATCCCTTTCAGGAGAAACTGCTGCTGGAGGCAACGTTGGAGGTGATCAAGACAGGAGCGGTCATCGGCATGCAGGATATGGGGGCTGCAGGCATTATCTGCTCCAATTCGGAGATGTCTGCTAAAGGGGAACATGGTATGCGCATCGATCTGGATAAGGTACCCACCCGGCAGGCAAATATGAAACCTTATGAGATTTTGTTGTCGGAATCGCAGGAACGTATGCTGATTGTCGTGCAAAAGGGCAGAGAAGCTGACGTCGAAGCCGTATTTGACAAATGGGACCTGAACTGTGCGATCATCGGCGAAGTGACGGATACCCGGCGTCTTGAATATTACATGCATGGTGAGCTGGTAGCCGATGTGCCGGCGGATGATCTGGTGTTGGGCGGCGGAGCACCGGTGTACCACCGCGAATACAAGGAACCGGCCTATTTTGCTGAATATCAAAAATTCCAAATAGCGGACGTGGCCGAACCCGAGGATTTGCGGGAGGTGGCGCAACATTTGCTTTCGCATCCAAATATTGCTTCCAAACGGTGGGTAACGAACCAATACGATTCAATGGTAGGTACGGCTAACGCGACAACCAACCGGCCTGCGGATGCGGCAGTGGTAGCTGTAAAGGGAACGAACAAGGCTATTGTGCTGACGGTAGACTGCAATTCGCGATATGTGAACGCCGATCCGCATAAGGGATGTGCCATTGCCGTGGCCGAAGCGGCACGTAACATTACCTGTGCTGGTGGCGAGCCTTCGGCGATTACCAACTGCCTTAATTTTGGTAATCCCTATATCCCCGAAGTTTACTGGCAGTTTGTGAATGCCATCAAGGGGATGGGAGAGGCTTGCCTTAAATTTCAAACTCCGGTAACAGGGGGTAACGTAAGCTTCTACAATCAATCGCCCGATGGAGGATCTGTGTTTCCAACACCTACCATCGGTATGTTGGGAGTGCTGTCTGATGTGTCAGATCTGATGACGCTTGATTTCAAAGAAGAGGGAGATTATATTTACCTAATAGGCGAGTCCCGTGATGATATTGCTTCTTCTCAATACCTCGCTTCATATCATAAGGTGAAAGCCTCTCCGGCGCCTTATTTTGATTTGGATGAGGAGTATGCTACGCATCAGGTGATTAAGCACCTCATACGTGCGAAGCTAATTGCCTCAGCACATGATGTGGCGGATGGCGGACTTTATGTTGCGTTAGCCGAATCGGCGATGGCGGGCAATTTAGGGTTTGCCATCGATACCGATAGTGAGATACGGAAAGACGCGTTTCTATTTGGTGAAGCCCAAGGGCGAATTGTGGTTTCTGTCAAACCCGATGCGCAGGAAGCCTTTGTAGAAATGTTAGCCGCAAGCGGCACGGAGTTTTCATTGCTAGGTGCCGTTACCAAAAATGGTTTTGTGGTGGATGAAGAGCTTTATGATACTGTGGGGTATGCTAAACAGGTATACGATGATGTTCTTTATGGTATTTTAGGGGAATAATTAATTTTTTATCTCCTTTGAGCCCGATATCTTGTGATATTGGGCTTTTTTATTGCTTTATTTTTTAATTAAACCATGTTGTGTTCTTAAATAACTCAAAAAAATATTAGTAAATGGTTATTTATAGTGTTTTTTGATTGTATTTGTGTGATTTTTTTTTATTAAAAAAGGTATTATTTAAAAAATAATAATAAAAAAATTGTTTTGATGAAATATTTGCACATATTTGTATTAATAATTGAGTTAATTTTAATTTATTTACGAATTTAAAGTCAAAAAATCAGTTTATGGAAGCCAAAAAATCTATTTTACCTTTTATTTTGCTGGTAATTGTTACGTTGCTGGCATTTTTCTTTCCCGCTTTGCCCGGAGGAGAAGGAACTGAAATTGATGGGGCCGATGTAGCGTGGATGTTGACGTCGACTGCCCTCGTTTTGATTATGACCCCCGGATTAGCATTCTTTTACGGCGGTATGGTCAAAAAGAAAAATGTCATCTCCACGATGTTCCAGAGTTTTATCTGTATGGCGGTTATCGCCGTCGTATGGGTAGTGTTTGGTTTCAGCTTGGTATTTGGAGAATCCATCGGTGGAATAATTGGCAATCCTGCTACGTTCTTCATGTTTGAAGGTGTAGTAGGCGGACCTAATTGGGCGGGTGCGCCGACTATTCCGCTCGCGTTATTTGCCATGTATCAGCTGAAGTTCGCGATTATCACGCCGGCGCTGATTACAGGAGCCTTTGCTGAACGAATCCGGTTTAAATCTTATATTCTGTTTTTGGTGTTGTTTTTCATCTTTATCTATGCGCCATTAGCTCATGCCACCTGGCATCCCGACGGGTTACTGGCGGGCATGGGGGTGTTGGATTTTGCCGGAGGTACGGTCGTGCACATGTCGGCCGGTGTTACCGCATTGGCGTCGGCGCTCTATCTCAAAAAAGGGAGTGATTCTGGTGAGACCAATCCGGCGCGGATTACCTATGTGATCCTTGGTACGGGGTTGCTGTGGTTTGGATGGTTCGGATTCAACGCAGGGTCGGCTTTCGGTGCCAACGGCCTCGCGGCCTCGGCTTTGGCCACCACAAGTACTGCTTCGGGCGCTGCGGCGTTGGCTTGGATATTTTTCGATGCCGCCCGCGGCAAAAAGCCGACTGCGATGGGCGTGTGTATCGGTGTCGTCGTCGGCTTGGTGGCGATTACTCCGGCAGCAGGATTTGTTACCGTTTCGCATTCATTGATTATCGGCGTGGTCGCTTCGATCATCAGCCGGTTGGTAGTCGAATGGCGCACGCGCTCGGGCGTTGATGACACACTGGATGTATTTCCCAGTCACGGTGTAGGTGGCATGGTGGGCATGCTATTAACCGGCGTTTTTGCTACACATACGATCAACAGTGTCGTGACGACAGATGGGTTGTTTTTTGGGCAGACGGGTTTGTTCGTCGCTCACTTGCTGGGTCTCATCGGGGCCGTTATATTTACATTCATCATGGCCTTTGTGCTACTGAAGGTAACGGATTCCGTTAGTAAACTGCGTGTGTCGATCGAGGAAGAAGAACGCGGTCTTGATATCACCCAACATGGAGAAAGCCTGTAAGATGAGTAAAAAAGTTACAAAAGTGAAAGCGTTACAAAACAGCTAACAAGTAAACGGTTGAATGGGATAACATGACGTTAAGCTTCTGTCACCCTCATTCAACCTATGTTTCACCGCTCCTTAAGATGGCCTGGAAAACTAAACTTAAGAAGCAAGCAAAAATTACTACAAATATGAAAAAAATTTTTATTGCGACTACTATCCTATTATCGGCATTTCTGGCGTCTGCACAAGACGAATCATTAACGATTTCCGGATCTGTAGATGCCTACTATAAATATGATTTTTCAGGTTTTAAAAACGAAGATGGGTTGGGTAACATACCTACGTCATTTGTCAACGAGCAGAACTCGATTTCCCTGGGTATGGTGAATGTAATCGTGGGCAAGACTGTTGGCAAAGCATCCTTCGTGGGCGACGTATCTTTCGGTCCGCGCGGACAATACCAGTCGTTACTCAATTCAGGCGATGGTAATTCGTTTCATATCCAAAATCTTTACATGAGCTATGCCTTTACAGACAAATTTTCGATGACAGCGGGTTTTATGGGTACTTTTGTGGGGTACGAAGTTATTTCACCTACCGCGAATTTCAACTACTCCACCTCCTACCTGTTTTCTGCCGGCCCTTTTCAGAATGCGGGTATCAAGGCGCAGTATGCATTCTCAGATAACGTTTCGTTAATGGTGGGGCTGTTTAATGATTGGAATGTCTATCAGGATTTTGACGGCGTATCTGATTTCGGTGCACAACTGGCTGTATCGCCAGTGGATGGCTGGAATGCCTATGTTAATTTCCTGACGGGAAGTACAGGAACCATCATCGACCTTACAACTGCCTATCAGATTACGGATGCATTCAACGTGGGACTGAATGCCGCTGACTTTTCCGATTTCGGCGACTCCGACGGCGGGTATTCCGGAGGAGCACTTTACGCCCAATATGCATTTTCCGATGCGTTTGCCCTAGGTGTAAGAGGGGAGTACTACAAAGAGAAAGAAGATGGCTGGGCATTTGTTCCCGAAGGTGAATCTGTGGTGGGTTTGACGCTATCTGCCAATGTGAAGGCCGGTCCGCTGACCATGATCCCCGAATTCAGGCTGGATAACGGATCCACCGAGATGTTTTACAAAAATATGCAAATGGATCCTACCAGAAGCGCATCACAATGCTCGTTGGCATTGGTATATGCGTTCTGAGACCTGGAATTAAGGTGAATTTGCAAACACATGAACGAGAGGTTGCTTCTTTATTCCCATAGAGGCAACCTCCTTTTTATTTTTACACGGATGTGTTATTGCGGTGTTTTCCGTCCGACAAACGACCCCTTTCCCAGCAGGAAATCGACGGCTTTGGCAACGTTCCGATCGATGCTGGCTCGGGTTTTCAGGAATGAAATATAGCGAATGATCTCCTTTTGTAATGACGGTGTCAACGTGTCAAATTTGTCCTTTGCCTGTTTATTTTGTTTCAGGGCCTGGAGCAATTTAGGGTGTGGGTGTATGGAACGATCACTAGAATCGAAAGCGACCATCAGTTCAACCACTTCGCCAATACGTTTTGGCGAGCTTTTAAGCATATTGGTGTTTACGTACAGGCGCCAGGCTCCGTGATACCTAACGAGTGTTTGCTGAAACGCAATGCCATTGATGGTGCCCTTGATGGGAATGGGTCCCTTGTTTTTCCCTGCGGCTGAAGTAAGCGCGTCCAGCACGTTGTTGGGCACGGGTACGAACGGATTAATTCCAATGATTTCCAATTTGGCCGTGAAGCTAAACATAGCGATACTTTAAACAAAGAGCGAATTTATGAATTTATGTTATTTCAACAACCGACATTCTTCCGGTTTTCTTTTGCCTGTTTCCTGTCGTTGTTCTGCCGTAATGTATGCCTTATTTGACCCATATATTAGGCGTATCTGTTATTTTAACAGGTACGACATAAACCGTCCATGAATGGCGCATAGATAATGGCGGGAAAAGGTAAGGAGTTAACGTGGTAAACACAGAGTTATTTTCGGGTCGCTTTTTCGAGTCCTTCGAGGAAGTCCTGACCCCACCGCTGCACGTCGTAGTGTTTGACAATCTCAAACATGCGCTTAATCCGAAGTGATCGTTCCGCTGCGTCGAGGCTTAGCGCCGATAAAAGGCTGTCTTTGAGGTCTTTGTTGTCATATGGATTGGTACGTATGGCGTAGGGCAACTCTACGGAGGCTCCGGCGAACTCCGAAATCACCAATGCGCCAAAAGGCTGTTCTTGCAATCCCTGTACGGCGATATATTCCTTGGCTACGAGGTTGAGCCCATCGCGAAGGGGGGTAATCCAAGCTACATCTGAAACGGCATAATAGGCGACCACCTCTTCAAACGGAACGGAGCGAAAGAAAAAGCGGATAGGGGTCCATTCCAAAGTAGAATACCGGCCGTTGATTCGCCCCACAGCCTGTTCAAGCTCGTTTTGGATGCGGTCATAGACCTTCATCCCTTGGGAAGGTGGCGTACAAATGTTAATTAATTCAACCTGACCATGGTATTCAGGGTGTTCATCGAGGAATTCTCCGAATGCTTCGATTTTTTCCAAGGGCCCCTTGACGTAATCGAGACGTTCAACGGACAGAACGATGTGCTTTCCTTTGGTTCGCTTGCGTAAAAGCTCAACACGCGACTGCGTGTCTGCCTGATCGAGGATACGCTGGATGTTCTGCATGTTGACGCCGACAGGCTGCGCTCCCAACCGAATGGTGCGATCGCCTACCTCGATGAGCTTGGTCATCTTATCAATACCCAATGCGCAACTGTAGGTCAGAAATTGCTTGGCTGCGTTGACGCGTCGCAGTATATTGACTGGCGCGTGGCTTTTGACTACATCGACAAAGTTTTCGACATACCGTGGAATGTGAAAACTGATAAAATCACACTGCAGCAAGCTTCCGATAATGTCCCGCCGCCACGGAATGATATTAAAGATATCAGCCGGAGGGAATGCCGTATGATGGAAAAAGCCAATCTTCAGGTCTGGGCGCTGCTGCCGTAAAAATGCCGGAACCATCCAAAGGTTGTATTCATGTATCCAGACCAATGCATTGGGCTCGGCTTCGTCAGCTACCCGATTGGCAAACAGTTCATTGATACGTAGGTAATGCGCCCAATGCGAATGGTCGAATTTTGCCTTGTTGATAAAAGAGAAAATGGTGGGCCAGAAAGCTTCCTTAGAAAATACACGATAGAACAGATCGATATCTTTTTTGGGCAGTGGGATGATGGAAGCCCGGAGATTGGGATATTGCTGGCTATCGATGGCTGGATTCAGCACAGGATTGTCCCCGAGCAATCCCATAGCTTCCTCGCCAACCCATATCCCGGGCCTACCATTGGAAAAAAAGCCAAGCAGGGAAGGGATAATCCCGTTCGGGCTACGTGGAGGAATGCGTCTGGGATGGCTGTCTTTCATCTCGATGTCAAAGGGGAGACGGTGGTATACCATCAGCAATTGTTTGCTGTCAGTCGCAGGAGTAGTTAGCTCTGTATGGTCGCTGCGGTAATTTCGGAAGGTTTCGAAGTGTGTCAGGGCCTCCAAAATACCGCCAGCCCCCGGTTCGGTAGCTGTGTATACATTGGGCCACTGCTGTATTGCAGCCAGCAATCGCGGCTCCGAGTCGCCCACGGCAACGCCGCAGTATCCGGTTTCAAACAGCGCGTAATCGTTATAGGTGTCGCCCGCCACGAGTACTTCCTCTTCCGAGATACCTAAATGCGTGATCAGCTTCATCAACGTTGTACCTTTGTTGACAGATTTTGGAAGAATATCGAGGTATTTGCCGGCCGATGTCAGCACGTCGCAGCGAAGGTTCGAAGCCAACTGTTCGACTTCCTGAATGTCTGTTTTTTCGTCGTAATAGAACGAACACCGTCGTTGTTGGGGAACTTCCTGGGGAGATAACCCCTGTACCGCAGTCAGTGCCTTTCGGATGGCAAATTGTCCGGGCCATTGCCGCTCAATTCCGGATTGGATCGAAGCGATGGGCATCAAGGTGCCACCGTCTACAACCGTTGCACCCACGTCGGCAATGATGTAATCTGGGGTGGGTACCAATGGATCGTGCAGCAGTGGAAGTACGGTTTCAATGCCCCTTCCGGTAACAAATACAAGATCGATATCTGGGTGGCTCCGGATTAGTTGGTATAGGATTTGTCTTTTTTCCGTGGTTCCACCAAGAAATGTTCCGTCGAGATCGGTAGCTAATAACATCTTTGTTTTTCTTTGTGAGTTTATACAACGCTGTATACCGCTGGATGGCAGCGGGTGCTAATTCAACTAAAAAACGGGAGATTAATGTTTTTGCAGGTGACCCAACACCTGCCCCTTTATTCGATGTTCAGTGATTCTGATGCCAAAGGGTTTTCAGAAAGAAAGCTTGGTATGAGCTTCAATGGCCGGCAAATATACGAATTTTTCTCGAATTACGTAATGCGCTTCAGATTGATCGCCAACGGCGTAGAATCCAGGATTAACGGTACCCGTTCGACGGATACAAAACTGGAATCCAATCCGAATCCGCGCTCTTCCGATAAGCTGAACTTTCGCAGGAAACGGTATACATCCAATACGATGCGCTCCATGAATTTCAGCGTGTTGGTTTTCATGATCACTTTTTCCAATACGACAAAGCGGAAGTCTCCGTCTATATCGTGTTTTCGCAGCGTGTCATAATTGCTCTTGATGCTGACCTCGCCGTTTTTGACAAGGTCTTCCACTGCTTTTCGAAACAGCAGACTGATCCGCTGCTCATCGCGGAAGCCGAGGCGGAAGTCGATGCGTATCAGCTTGCCGGGAATCAGCTGTTTCACCTTGTATTCGCCTGTATAGGGATGGTCAGTTACATCGACGTGTACCAGCCAATAGATATCTGCGCGTTTGGGCTTTTTACGGAGGATCGAGTAGATGATTTTTTCTTCGATTTCCGACTCGAAATTGGCGCTGGTTAGATACACCAGTTGCGAAGCGTAGAGCGGTACGGATTTGTCGGTCGCGAGTTCTGCCAGTAGCTCGTAATAATCAGTTATTTCGACGAAGCGTGTAAACCGATTTTTGATTTTACGGGCCCACCACCAGCAGAGCATGACGGAAAAAAGTAGTCCGGTGATGAGCAGCGTAAGCCATCCACCGTGGGAAAACTTGGTAGCGTTTCCGACGAAGAAGACCGATTCGATGAAGAGGTAAAAGAGCAGAAAAGCGGCACAGAGATACAAAGGAACGTGACGGTTTCGTAGGTAGACTGTCATCAATGCGGTAGTTACCAGGAAACTGATGTTAATGGCCAGTCCGTAAGCGGCCTCCATCCGGGCCGATTCCTGAAAAATGAGGATGATGAACACGCAACCCACCAGTAATATCCAGTTGGCCGAGGGTACATACAGCTGCCCTTTCAGCATATTCGGATGGATGATTTTCACTTTCGGCCAAAGATTAAGTCGTACGGCTTCGGACACAAGCGTAAATGCGCCGGAAATCATTGCCTGGCTGGCGATGATTGCTGCAGCGGTGGCAATGGAAATGCCGAACGGCAGAAACCATCCCGGCATGCCCATGAAGAAAGGGTTCCCACCGTTTAGCGGGACGCCCTCATGCTCCAGCAGCCAGGCCCCCTGTCCAAAGTAGCAAAGCAACAGACAAGCCTTTACGAATATCCAAGAGATCCGGATGTTCTGTAATCCGCAATGACCCAGATCCGAATACAGTGCTTCCGCACCGGTGGTACAGAGAAAGACCGCACCGATAATCAACAGCGCATCCGGATGCTGTACGAGTGTCACCACCGCGTAATGCGGGCTAAGTGCCCAGAATATCTGTGGAACGTCCATGATATGCCCGACACCGACAACCGCCATCATCGAAAACCAGATAAACATAATGGGGCCGAAAAGCCTTCCCACGACGGCGGTACCGAAACGCTGTACAAGAAACAGTACCATTACGATGAATAGTACAATCGGCACGGTTTGTAAATGCGGATAGAATATATCGAGCCCTTCTATGGCGGAGGAGATGGTAATAGCTGGCGTGATCATGCCATCGGCGAGTAGTGACGCCCCACCTAGCATTGCCGGAAACACGACCCATTTACCATGCTTGCGCACCAGTGAGTAGAGCGAAAGAATCCCTCCTTCGCCCTTATTGTCTGCACGAAGCGTGATGATGACATATTTTAACGTGGTTTGGAGTGTGAGTGTCCAAAAGATACAGGACAACCCCCCGTATACCAAATCCCGATCTACCGCGTCCTGTCCGATGATTGCCTTGAAGACATATAAGGGCGACGTGCCGATGTCTCCAAAGATAATCCCTAAGGCCACCATTAATCCAGCTAAGGTTAGTGGCTGTTTTGAATGAGCTTTCATTCGCGAGTAATTTATGCAAAGAATTGCGGGGCAAACTTAGGAGTTAATTGATTGAAAAAAAAATCACTGGGAAAATTGCCGTTTTTAACTCGAATTTGTTATTTTTATGGCTGTTGGGGTGTCTTGGGAGGACGCGCCAGCTGGAAAAAATAGTAGTTTAATCTTATTAAATTGAGAAATTATGGTTGATTTAGTTGTAATGTTTGTTGCTGGGATGGCCATTGGTCATGGCAACCCGTTAAAAGATGACGTGGGATACGATGGCGGTCAGTTTTCCGTAGACCAGCGTGGTAAATTTGTGGTATACCATTCGGAGATACTGCCGACAGAAGTTAGCTTTTCCGACGTTCAGGTGCAGTTAAATTCGTTCTTGATTTCGAGGGGCAATGAAACAGAATTGAAAGGGGCGACCCGCCTGGAAAGTAAGGGACGGGTTTCTATGAAAAAACACGCAGGTATCGGAAATCACGTAGCAGGAGATATACATTATACGTTGGTTGTAGAAGACAAAGAGGAGGAACTTAATTACTGGTTTACCGACTTGACTTACCAACCTTATCGCAACGACCGCTACGGAAAGCGCGTCAAAGCGACGGCTTCGCCTATTCCACTTGAAAGGCAGACGAGCAAAATCAATGAACACGTCTGGAAGAAACAAAAGACTTACGCTTACGAAGCTATCGATGAAATGGCTGGTCAAGTGCTCACGCAATTGAAAGCTGCCGGTAAACCAAAGGTGATCATCACCCGTATGGAAGAATAGCAGATTCATTACCAAAACGTAATTAAAAAGGGTGCTCAACAATGCACCCTTTTTTTTGTCAGATTGTCCTGCCATCCTGACGGAATTCTGAAATGGAACACATATTGTGATAATGGCGATCGGCAATCCGTCATTAGTTTTACGTATTTTATAATTGATCTATGAACGAAAAGGGTAACATATCCATCCATACCGAGAATATATTTCCGGTAATCAAGAAATTTTTATATTCAGACAATGAGATCTTCTTGCGTGAGTTGGTATCTAACGCAGTTGATGCAACGCAGAAACTGAAGCGGCTAGCTTCGTTGGGCCAATATAAGGGAGAAGTGGGAGATGTAACTATCGACGTAGCATTCGATGAAAAAGCCAAGACAATTACCATATCCGATCAGGGTATCGGGATGACAGCTGAGGAGGTAAAGAAATACATCAACCAAATCGCATTTTCGGGTGCCACCGAATTTGTTGAGAAATTCAAGGAGGCAAAAGATGCCAACGAAATCATTGGTCGCTTCGGTTTAGGTTTCTATTCCGCTTTTATGGTGGCCGATAAAGTGGAAATTCAGACACTGTCTTACCAAGAGGGTGCCGAACCCACGCGCTGGGTATGTGATGGCAGCACGTCCTATGAGATTACCGAAGGTAATCGGACCACACGTGGCTCGGATATTATTCTGCACATCAATGCGGATTCGGAAGAATTTTTAGACAAGGGCAAGTTGCAGGAAATCTTGGAAAAATACGGCAAATTCCTGCCTGTGCCCATTCGTTTTGGTACGCGCACAACCAGTGAGCCAGACGGAGAGGACAAGGATGGCAAGCCCCAATATAAGTCGGTAGAGGTAGACAACATCATCAACAATACGCAACCTGCTTGGACCAAGGCTCCTTCTGAATTAAATGATGAAGATTATTTGGCCTTCTACCGCGAACTGTATCCCTATTCATTGGACGAACCACTGTTTTGGATCCATCTGAATGTGGATTATCCTTTCAACCTGACAGGTATCCTATACTTCCCGAAACTCAAAGAAAACTTCGAAATACAGAAAAACAAAATCAAACTGTATTCCCGGCAGGTGTTTATTACCGACGAAGTAAAAGACATCGTTCCTGAGTTTTTGATGCTGCTGCATGGTGTCATCGATTCGCCTGATATTCCGCTTAACGTATCGCGAAGCTTCCTGCAAGCCGATAGCAATGTCAAAAAAATCAACGCGCACATTACGAAAAAAGTGGCCGATAAATTGGCCGAGTTATTTAAGGCAGATCGTAAAGGCTTCGAAGAAAAATGGACAGATATTGCACTGTTTGTCAAGTACGGCATGCTTAGCGACGATAAATTTGCCGATAAAGCAAGCGATTTTTGCTTGATGAAAAACACCGATAATGAGATTTATACCCTGAAGGAATATGCGGAAAAGGTAAAAGACATTCAGCTCGATAAAGATGGAAATGTCGTATATCTTTACACCAATAATGCTGCTCAGCAAGACGGTTATATCACCACGGCCAAAGATAGGGGCTATGATGTGCTGGTGATGGATTCGCCGATAGACAGCCATTTCGTAGCCTACATCGAGCAAAAAGCAGAAAAGACTCAGCTTAAACGTGTAGACGCCGACGTGATCGACAAGCTTATCCAAAAGGAGGACGCTAAGACATTGCAACTTACGGAGGAAGAAAGCAAAATTGCAGTGGAGCTTTTCGAGAAAGCCATCAGTCGCGACAACATGAAAGTGCATGTTGAAGCGCTCAGTGAAAGTGAGTTGCCCGTTACAGTGACTCTTGACGAGTTCATGCGGCGGATGAAAGATATGGCACAGACGGGAGGAGGAATGAGCTTTTACGGTTCCATGCCGGATAATTACAAGGTAACCGTGAACGGCAATCATCCATTGATAAAACGTATTCTTTCAGGAGAAGATGAGGAAGAGCGGCAACAACTGGCCAAACAGGCATTTGACTTAGCGTTGCTTTCACGCGGATTGTTGACCGGAAATGAGCTTACGAATTTCGTAAAGCGGAGCGTAAATTTAATTGGTTGAGTTTTTTTTAATTTTGTTGTTGGATTGTTGTTTAATTGCTATTTTTGCAGTCCAATAACACGGTAGGTATAGCTCAGTTGGTTAGAGCGCCTGATTGTGGTTCAGGAGGTCGTCGGTTCGAGCCCGATTACTTACCCGGTATTGTAAAGGCACTTACGATTGTAGGTGCCTTTTTTAATTACCAAATCCATTCCAATTCGATTTTTTTTTATAAATTTCACAAACCGGCGTTCGTTCGATTTTTTACGTAATCGATGGAATCTATTTCCCATGTCAAATCCTTGATGCGATGCATAAACATAAGGAAGGTGGTTTGGCCCCCAATATCGGGATAGAAGGTTTTCGGAAGGAACAAGTTGCCGGCCGGGAGGAACTTTTATTTAATGAACTATACGGTGCCAAATTCATAGAAAAGCCGCATACACACGATTTCTTTATGATCATTCTTTTTGATCAGGCAGAAGGTATACATACTATAGATTCGGTGGATTACCAGATCGATCATCATCAGGTTCATGTGTTATTTCCCGGACAAATGCATAAATGGGACATACGAATTGGGACAATCGCTTATCAATTGATGATCGAACGATCATTTTTTGAACATTTTGCGCCTTATTTCCGGTTTTCGTTTACCAATTACCAAAACCATCCGGTCATTCAACTAACTGATGGTGCCTTCCGCTTGTTGCACTATGAATTTGATGCCATCAAAAATGAGTTGCAAAAAAATCCATCGCTCGTCCAGTTGATCAGTGCGCGTGCAGCTGTCATTGCAGCAATCGTAAGCAGAGAGGCTGAGGATATTTTTACAGAATTTAAAGTTTATCAGTCAAATCCCAGACTGGCGAAGTTTAATATGTTGATAGATGAATTCTTCAAGGAGGAAAAGTTTGTTTCATTTTATGCCGAAAAGCTACATATTTCAGCCAATTATCTGAATGTGCTTTGTAAAAAGCAATTGAAAATATCTGCTACACGCCTGATTCAACAACGGGTATGTGTGGAAGCGAAAAGACTGCTTCGGAGCACGGGCTTGACGATTAAGGAGATTGCCTTTGAATTAGGCTTCGCAGACCAAGCATATTTTTCCAATTTTTTTAGGAACCAAACAGGAATGAGTCCCACCGAATTTCAAAAAAAGTAATAAATTTTACAAGGAATGGCAGAAATGACCCACCGATCGGTGGCCTGAAACGCCGTATTTTTGCCACATACGTCGATTCTCATTATTTATAAGAAATGGAAAAGTCAGCCCTATCACGTAAGGATTTTATCCGGAACGCTACTTTAGGTCTTGTAGGAGCAACCTATATGCCCGGAATGTTGGATACCCAATCAATTCAGCTCATGGAAAAAATGGAAAACAGAAAAAATGATCCCAATAATAGCCCTATCTTCAAAAACGTCCGGTTAGAAACGGGTTTTGAATACGAAGGCAGTGAGATCATTGCAACAAAAACCGAGCTATTTTGTGTCGAAATAGAAAACGGTAAAATCAAAAAAATAAGCGCCAATGAGCCGGATGGAAAGGCCATAGATGTTAAAGGTATGCTCATGCTGCCTGCGTTCAGGGACATGCATATTCATTTGGATAAAACCTTTTATGGTGATAAATGGCAGGCGGTACGTAGAAGAACCGGGGGCGTAAAAGGGATGATTGAACTGGAACAGAAAATATTGCCCGAGATGTTGAAAAACTCGGTATACAAAGCTGAAAAACTGATTGAGTTGCTGCAATCCAAGGGAACATCTTTTGCCCGCAGTCACGTTAACATTGAACCGACATCCAAGTTGGATTCGCTCCGTAATCTGCAAATAGCCCTGGAACATAAAAAGAAGGTTTTCGGCGCGGAACTCGTTGCTTTTCCACAGCATGGAGTGTTTTATACAGACTCTGCTCCTTATCTAAAAGAAGCCGCTCAGGCGGGCATTGATTTCATCGGAGGGGTAGATCCTTATACGATTGACGGTGCGATTGAGAAGACACTGGATTTTACGGTACAACTTGCGTTGGATTATCAAAAAGGCATTGACATCCACTTGCATGAATCGGGCGAATCCGGACTGAAGACCGTAGAATATCTGATCGATAAAGTAATCGAAAACCCAAGCCTGAAGGGAAAAACATATCTCAGCCATTGTTTTGTGTTGGGGAAATTAGATCAACCAAAACAGGAAGAAATGGCTGCAAAACTTAGTGAAGCCCAGATTGGCATCGTTTCCACGATACCGTTTGGCGGTGTAGTTATGCCGATCCCTGCATTGCTGAAACATGGTGTGAAAGTGATGACGGGAAACGACAGCATCGTGGATCACTGGAGTACATTTGGTACGGGTAGCGTCTTGCAGAAAGCCAACCTCGCAGCCCAGTTATATGGTTATGCCTCAGAATACGGTCTATCCCGAATGTTAAAATTAGCAACCGCGGGCTTAGTACCGTTAGACGATCGGGGCGTACAGCAGTGGCCGAAGACGGGGGTTGACGCAGATGTTGTCTTTGTCGATGCCAGTTGCTCTGCGGAAGCCGTTTCGAGAATATCTCCTGTTCACTCGCTAATGTATAAAGGGAACATTGTTTTTTAAGTCTTTAGGTAATGAAAGCCACAATTTTTCTGCTAACATTTTGGTCGACGGTTGCTTCGTGCCACTCAGCAAGTATAGAAAATACAAAAAAAGACAACATGCAAAATCAGGATATTTTAAGCTTAGTTAGGAAAAACGATATACAAGGTGTAGTCGAAGCACTGAAAGGTGGAGCTAATGTGAATACGACTGACAACCAGAAGCGTTCCTTGTTGTTAATCGCAACGGAGGATGGTAAGGGAGAAATGGTAAAATTGTTGGTAAAGCATGGTGCAAACGTAAATCAGCAAGCCGATAATCTGGATAGCCCTTTTCTCTATGCCGGAGCAAGTGGACAAACGGAGTTCGTCCAATTATTTCTGAAAAATGGTGCGCGGTTTGATATTTTTAATCGTTACTACGGGTCGGCATTGATTCCAGCCTGTGAGCGTGGGCACGTAGCTACGGTAAAGTTACTGGCTAGTACCAAAGGATATCCGATAGATCACATCAATCGCTTGGGATGGACAGCGCTTTTGGAGGCCATCATTTTAGGAGATGGAAGCAAAAAATACCAAGAGGTTGTGCAGATTTTGAAGGACGCTGGAGCAAAATTAACGATCGCCGATCACGATGGCATAACACCGCTTCAACATGCTAAATCTCGAGGTTTTGATAATATTGTAGACATTTTGAAATAATAAGTCGCTGATTATTCGCTTTATTCATACGGAAAAAATTAACACGAAACGGTATCATGGAAACAACATATTCTGTACCTGCAAAAGATAATTACATAGTAAAGAATGTACGCCTGGAAACCGCCTTTATTTGGGAGGATGATCGGACAGCCACTACGAAGACCGATTTGTTTTGTGTAACGATCAATAACGGAAAAATAGCTGAAATATCTTCCAATGATGGCCAAGCGGTTGATGCGATCGACGCGAAAGGATTGTTGATGTTACCTGCATTCAGCGATATGCATGTGCATCTTGACAAGACGTTATACGGTTTACCTTGGCAAGCCGTTTCTCCAACGCGGAGAACCGTTCAGGATATGATTGCCTACGAACAGGAAATTATTCCCGAGTTACTTAAAACATCTACGCATCGAGCAGAATTGTTGATTAATCTTTTGCAGCATTATGGAACTACCTTTGCCAGGACTCATTTTAACGTCGACACTACTTCTGGTCTTCACTCTTTAGCAAACTTGAAAAAAGCACTTGATCATAAAAAAGATAGCTTTAAGGCGGAATTGGTGGCGTTTCCACAGCATGGGCTTTATTATACCGAGTCGGCTGCACTGATGAAAGAAGCCGCCCAGCTGGAGAGCGTTGATTTTATTGGTGGATTAGATCCGTTCAGTATCGATAAAAATATGGAGAAAGCTATTGAATTTACGGTTCAGTTGGCGTTAGATAACGACAAGGGCATCGATATCCATTTGCATGATGGCGGAAAGGAAGGAATTGACACCATCGAATATCTGACGGAATTGGTGCTTCAAAATCCACGGCTGCAGGGACGTACTTTCGTGAGCCACGCATTTGCCCTGGCCCAGCTTCAAGGGAATGAAATCGGACGGATTGCCGAAAAATTAGCAGCTGCCAAAGTAGGTGTTGTTTCGTCCATTCCATTTGGGGAAACGGTCATGCCAATACCCTCGCTTCTAAAATATGGGGTGGATGTATTGGTCGGAAATGACAATGTACAAGACTATTGGAGTACATTCGGTACCGGTAACATGCTTCAGAAAGCGAAATTAATGGCGGAGCTATACGGATGGAAGACCGAATTTGATCTTTCCCGAACATTGCGGTTCGCAACGCGTAATATACTTCCTTTAGACGATCAAGGAGTTATGCAATGGCCCAGAGTCAACGACAGTGCCGAATTTGTGCTAGCCGACGCAAGCTGCTCTGCTGAAGCTGTGTCTAGAGTGCCTGAAATTGTTGCTTTGGCACATGAAGGCAATTTATCTTGGAAAAAACAGCCCCATTACTCGCTTATTTAGCTGTGGATTTACCGTTTTTCCAGTACTCGATACCATCGATCCTCAACTCCTCGGCTTTGAAGACCGGATCTTTCCCCCCTTTTTTCTGTTTTCGATAGTCCTCCAAAGCCCTTAGTGCGGGCTTGCGGAGCAATAAAATCGCAATCAAGTTGAGCCACGCCATGAGGCCCACGCCAATGTCACCCAATGTCCATGCGACGGCGGCTGTTTTGACGGTTCCATAGTAGGTTGCAGCAAGAATCAATAAGCGTAATACCCAAACCGCCCATTTGTGGCGCCCTTGTTTATCCAGGTAACTCAAATTCGTTTCTGCCATATAGTAGTAAGCCATAATGGTGGTAAAAGCAAAGAAAAGCAGTGCGATGGCAACCGCAGGCCCACCGATAGCTGGAAAATGCTCGGCGATGGCGTGCTGGGTATAGGCCGGACCGATCTCGATGCCTGGAACGTTTTCCACGATATAGCCACCATCAGGGTGTTGCACATTGTATTTTCCCGTAAATAAGATCATGAAGGCTGTAGCTGTACAGACAAACAACGTATCTACGTAGACAGAAAATGCCTGAACAAGTCCTTGTTTAGCAGGGTGGCTTACTTCTGCTGCGGCCGCTGCATGCGGAGCAGTACCCTGCCCCGCCTCATTAGAGTAGATGCCCCGTTTTACCCCCCAAACGATTGCCATGCCAATAACGCCGGCGAAAGCAGGCTCAAAACTAAATGCTGATTTAAGAATCAATAAGATTACACTTGGTATTTGGTCAAAATGAAAAGCAATGATTATTATGGCCAATAGAATGTATCCACCCGCCATAAATGGGACGACCACTTCGGCTACTTTGGCGATACGCTTAACACCACCGACGATAATGAGTCCCAGCAGAATGACCAGTCCGATTCCGGTATATTCAACAGGTATAGAAAAGGCATTGTAGCTGCTCAATGCAATGCTATTGCTCTGAACTCCAGGTAAAAATAACGCTGTACTCAACAGGGTGGCCACAGCAAATAAAGCGGCATACCATTTTATACCGAGCCCTTTTTCAATGTAAAACGCTGGCCCGCCACGATACTGCCCATCTTTCACCTCTTTATATAGCTGTCCAAGTGTGGCCTCCACGTATGCAGAAGCGCTTCCTAAAAACGCGATAAGCCACATCCAGAAAACTGCTCCGGGTCCCCCCATAGCAATGGCTGTGGCCACACCGGCGATATTTCCCGTACCAATACGGCCGGAGAGCGCCATCGCAAATGCTTGGAACGATGACACACCGGTTTTTGAACCTGTACTCCCAAAAAGCAGTTTGACCATGTCTTTCAGGTACCGAACTTGCAAAAAGCCAGTAGCAAATGAAAAATATATGCCGGTTGCCAGACAAAGAACAATCAGTGCATTGCTCCAAATGATGTTATTGACCGCGTTAATCACCTCTTCCATACGTGTTCCCGTTCATTTTGATGTAGGTCGCTAAGATAGGAATTAATGAAGAAAAGAGGACGACCGGTTAATTCCACATTGGATTTTGCGGAAAATTGGCAACATGCGCATACTTTGGCCCCAAAGACACAATCGCTTCCTTCCAAAGGTTTTCTCCATCGTTGCCGAACGTAATGTCCGGATTGTAATGGTTGCTGATTACCCAGGTATTTTCATTGAGCTCATTTTCCAACTGGCCGGGACTCCATCCTGAGTAGCCGATGAAAAATTTAACTTCGTCGGGTGCGATATCTCCATTGCGTATGAGGATTTTAAGGCTTTCGAAGTTCCCTCCCCAATAAATACCATTGCCAAGGCCCACACCGCTATGTAATTTGTCGTAGCATTTGTGTATAAAATGGATGCTCTCCTGTGCAACGGGACCGCCGAAAAATAGGGGGAAATCTGCTTCAGGAACATCGTCCAGAACATCTTTGAGTTGTAACACCGCGGGTTGGTTGAGCACATAGCCTACAGTGCCGTCTTCCGCGTGGTGTTCACACAACAACACAACGGCTCGTTGAAAATTGGGATCCAGCATAAACGGCTCTGAGATGAGCAGGCTTGCAATTTGGGGAATATTTTTATTGAACATGATGTTTCTCGTTAACGTACTGTAAATGTAACAAAAATATTTTCCTCCAGCTCACTGTTCCCATTTCTCGGTCTCAATCAGGTTACTCAATTTTTTTTCGTCAGTTAGGTCAAGGCGCAGTGGGGTAACGGAGACATAGCCGTTTTCCACCGCCCAGCGGTCAGTACCCTTGTCTGCCGGTTCCAATGGAATTACCGTAAACCAGTAGTGTTTTCGATCCATAGGGTCTTTTCCAGGCACGATTTTCCCATCGTAAAACCGCATTGACTGTCTCGTCCAGCATATGCCGGACGGTTGCTTAGGGTAGTTTACGTTGTAGAGTCCTATTTCGTTAGGATCTGCCAACAGCAATTTTAACGTCTTTTCGACATAAGGGGCGAGCGCTGCAAAATCCGGTTCAGAATTTCCGGCTGGGGTACTCAATGCGATTCCTTTTTTTCCGAACAACACAGCTTGCTTGGCGGCGGCCAACGTCCCAGAATGCCACATAGAATTTCCTAAATTCGGCCCCATGTTAATTCCCGACAAGACTACCTGAATGTTGTTGCGTAGGTGTGTGCCGAGTGCTACGCAATCGGCTGGTGTGCCGTTGACCCGATATGCCTCGATACCTGGGAATTCAATAGGAGACTTTTTATAAGATAGCGGCCGGGAGTGAGTTACGGCATGGCCCATTGACGACTGTTCTACGTCGGGTGCGACTACGACAACCTCTCCAAACTGGGAGGCGATTCTTGCCAAAGAGCTGATACCGGGGCTATATATGCCGTCGTCGTTGGTAACTAAAATCCGCATAATAATTGTATTAACGATGCATTTCTAGGGATGCAATCTAAACCCTTGTGGTTTTAAAACAAGTCTTCTTGATTTTTTGTTTGGATGAGTATGCATAATCAAGCAATATATATCACACATGCAAGCCGCTAAACACGCCCAATTGTTGCATAATCCCAAAGCGGGAGATGGCGACCACATGAGAGAAGACCTAATCCAGACCGTTGCGTCCTGCGGGTTTACCTGCGGATATGTTTCAACAAAGGCAAAAGGGTGGGATCGTTTAAAGAACAAAACCTTATTGGTGGTCATTGCCGGAGGCGACGGTACGGTAAGGCAGGTATTAAAGCGACTATTGCGGCGGCGGATATTGGATAAACGGTTGGTCGTCGCATTATTGCCGGCCGGTACCGCAAATAATTTTGCAAAGACTTTGGGTATTCCCTCGTCGCTTTCTGGATTGAAGCGTGCAATTATGAGCTGGCAGGTCAAGAAAATTGATATCGGGGCCATCGGTAACCTGTCCGGTGCAAAATTCTTTTTGGAAGGTATGGGATGTGGCTTGCTGCCAAGATTGATCAAAGAAATGAAAACGGTCGATCTTTCAGGAGTAGAAACAGCAGACGAAGAATTGACTCTTGCGCTGGATAAATTGATTGAAATCTCACAACTATACAAGCCAAAGCGGAGCACCTTGACCATAGATGGAATCCGGTATGAGGACAGTTATCTCTTGGTGGAGGTGCTGAACATCCGATCAGTGGGACCCAATGTTGTGCTTGCTCCCGAAGCAGACCCTACCGATGGAAAATTCCAGGTAGCATTGTTAAAGGAGGCGGATCGGGAAGCGTTTATCACCTATCTTGGGCAGTTACGCCGTCCGCAATCGGGAAGACGTCCAAAGGTTCCCTGGCAACTTGTTGAAGTGAGCTGTTCGTTAACCTTACGCTGCGAGAATCGGTTACTACATGTTGACGACGAGTTAATCGACTTAAAAGAATCACAGCTTGTAAAAGTAGAAGTCCGGCAGGGTATCGTGGATATTATTGTTTGATCAATCCTAATTTTTCCAATAAAGAAGGCAGTGAATTGCTCGGTTCGAGCAGGTGTGCCTGCAATCCCAGCCGCTGCGCAGTTTCGATATGCTGAGGGCTGTCGTCTACAAACAAGGTGCGTACAGGATCGAGCGAATGATTATTCAATATAAAATCGAAAATTTCCCGATCAGGTTTTCGCATCCGCAGTAAATGAGAATAATAGTCTTTTTCGAAGAACCCAGTGTTGTCCTTCAGGCCAAATTCGCGGTTGAGGTGAGCCATGATCCAAGCGTAATGAATTTCGTTGTTGTTGCTCAGCAAAAAAGTACGATAACGTTTTTTAAGGTCGTGTAATAATTCATGGTGGCCGGCCCGTACGCCAATAAGTAAGCTATTCCATGCTGTGTCGATCGCTTCGTCGTTCAGCACGGGATTGCCGGTAGCTTTACGGATTTCGTCACGGAATTGAGCTGCAGTAATGAGTCCTTTGTCGAATGCATCAAACAGTGCGTGTTGTGCCCTATGTCCATAAAAGGTGTCGACTTCAGGAATACCCAGATCGATGAATGACTGTCGTAATCTGGAAAAATCGATATCGAACAATACATTGCCATAATCGAGGATGATGTTCTCAATAATTTGCATAAAAATTTCAGAATATATGCGCAAAGATGTAAATTTGCACCCGCAAAACAATATAAATTTGCACTGCGCCTATAGCTCAGTTGGTTAGAGTAGAAGACTCATAATCTTTTGGTCCCTGGTTCGAGCCCAGGTGGGCGCACAATCGAAAAGTCGTTTCTCCGTGAGGGAAAACGGCTTTTTTGTTTGTTAGGGCTTTTTAGGAGCAGCCGACGTACCAGTATGGAGCGGAAGCCGTATATTCCTGGGATCGCATATACAATTAACGCGTCCCGTTCTTCCTTTCGTCGAATAATTTATGCCATTGACAATGATGGCTACAACATGACAAATATTAATTTAATCAAATGTTTCATCTTTAATATTCGTCACCTTTTTCGGTTCCGCTATTCGGCAGTTTCATATGCACTATCGGAAATGGCCGGCCGATAAATGGCTTTCAAACACGAAGCAAATCATTCAAGATGTTGTATTGGCTCATGATGTGCAAGAAGCAATTAAATGGATTTACTCGTTTTTTGTTGCAACCCAGTAGGTCATAGTAATCAACAAGCCGATAGTATGGCTTACGCTATTATGGGGTTTAGACGGAGGTAGCAATCGATAGTCCCCAATTATGGGGAAATCGTATCTTTAATGGCTACGATCGAATCGATACCAAATCGAAATCGTATTATTGGATATTCATGGAAATCAGAAGTTTGAGGATTTTTGATTTGCTTGAACACAGGCAAAAACTTTCACTGATCAATGCAACGCCATATGAGTGTGGAATTGCCGTTTTAACGTTCAAAATTAGTCATGGAAATTGATAATTGATTTAACAAGTATGCGTTCGGTCACTGGTGCTATGATCCTTTTCAGAGCGTACCTTCCGATTAAGCCAATCCACCGATATTCCACGCGATAACTGCTTTGGAAGCTGTGAGCCCGGTGTTTTGTTGAGATAACCGACTCTTCATTCAACCTAGACCTGCTAGTATTCTCTCTTTTCCAGATCGGTTTCCGTGTGCATGGCGCAGCGCCAGCTGCCTTCCTCTTTTACCCAGGTCGACGTACAGGCGCATTTCATGGCTTCGCCGTCATAATCCAACTCGATCACGTATGCAATCAATGCATGGTCTTCTGCCGTTTCGATTTGTTCGTCAGCAATGTTTTTTATGCGCATTTTCTTCCCGGCGCCCTGCTCAAACATTTTTTTGTAGGCCGGCTCGTCCACGCTCATGACGCCGCGCTTGCCGGCGACCAAGCAGGGGAATTTGGTCAGGTCTTTTACTGTTTCATAGTCCTGCTTGTTCATCGCATCCCAGTATTTCCGTTCGAGTTTGCTAATTTCCGTTTTCATGGCAATTCCGTTTTTTATAGTTTGTTAACATCCACCGGAATCAAAACGTTCAACGATGTTTCCACTCCGCCTGTAAGGCGATCAACTGGGTGTACCGGAATTGAACGCATGGGCGTCCCTGTCAATCTCGACCGGGATGTTATTGAATGCATATCCATACAAAGCTAACAGTTGCGCGGAAGAATGGTTTTCCCGGATCGCTACCTATCTTTAGGTGTTTTTCAGATTGTGGATAACTATCGGTTGCCCCGGCTTATCTTTGTATGGTCGATGATACCCCATGGAAGAGCCAATTTTAACTGAACAGAAACCCGCATACGTCGGTCTGCCGCTGCGGATCACCTTCGCCGGCAGCGACCATGAATTGCGGCTGTTGCAGAAGGAGGTGGACCGACGGGCCTATAGTCTCCGTATCCGGCTCGACGACGAGCTGCATACGCTGGTCAATCCGGGTGACGGCTGGCGTTTCGAAACGGGAGCGGGCAACGCCGCTTTCGCGCAGGCCATCTGGCATGCCGTCTCCCTGCGGTATCGGCTGTGACCAACTTATAAAGAACGTTCTTTTTGTCTCAGCATCCCCTTTATTATGGCTCAAATCACCAGCGCTGAATAGGTCTCAAAAACCGATAATTGCTAAGGTAGTGGCAAATGCCACACGAGTTTATTCACTAATACCAAAATAGTCGAACAATGAATCAAAATCCAAATGCAATCTGCTGGTTCGAAATCTATGTCGATGACATGGAAAGGGCCAAAAAGTTCTATAGCGCCGTATTGGGCATCACCTTTGACGATATGGCTGTTCCAGGTGGGGCTGGCGATTTCAAAATGTCCGCCTTTCCGGCCGATCCCGATCCGGAAAAAATGGCGGTGGGCGGCGCCCTTGTCCAGATGGAGGGAGCACGGGGTAGCGGTGGACCACCTGCTACCAGTAGCATTGTCTATTTTCCCTGCATGGACTGCAGTGTAGAGGAAAGCCGGGTGGAAGCGGCCGGCGGAAAGGTGCATAAACCCAAATTTTCCATCGGTGAATATGGGTTCTGTGCCATCTGCATCGATACTGAAGGCAACACCTTCGGATTATATTCCATGCAATAGGATTCTTAGGGCGACCAGATGTGTTTTGCAAAACGGCTTGCCATTAATTGTCCGTACGTTTTAAACGGTTTCTTTTATTGAGGATGCCAAGGGTGAAAAAGGCAACGCTGCTAAGCGACAGGAACGTCCGTAGGGTATGGTGTTGCTCCCCCCGATTTTGCCTGGAAGAGCTTCAGTGGCGGGTGGAACGAAATCATGGGGAGATGTTGCCGGAGTTTTTGGACAAAGAAACGTTGGATAATAATTGATATGGAAAACAGAGTCATTGAGAAGGCCATCGAGATAAACGTGTCGGTAAGCAAGGTCTGGCGCGTTTTTACCGACTCCGGGGTAACCAGGCAAATGGGCGGATATTACGACACGGACTGGAAAATCGGTAGCTCATTCGGTTTCAGGAAAACGGGCGGCAATAGGTTGACGTGTGGCATCCGCAGTCAAGCGGCCCCGAACCTTTTTGGATAATAATAAAGATTTAAGAGCAATGAAGATAAGAACCACAGTGGTCTGCCTGCCGGTCCGCAACCTTGAAAGAACCCTTGCATTTTATCGGAACGCGCTCGGGTTTTCCGACGCAACCAATGACGAAGGGACGATTGTACTGGAGCTTCCTAACCTTTCACTATTCCTCATGGAAAAAAATGCCTTCGAGACGTACAGCATGAAAGCCAGGCGGGTAGCGCAATTCCCCAATGACGGCGCGGGAGTGGTAATCAGTTGCGCAGTGGAAACGAAAGAAGAGGTGGATACGACGTTGGAAAAGGTGCTTGGATATGGCGGTGCCGTACCAGGCGGCGCGTCAAAGGACGAAACGTCCGGCGGGTACATCGGGTACTTTTCCGATCCCGATGGGTACCTTTGGGAATTGGTATACCCATCGTCGAATATGGGGAATTAACACTCGCAAAGGTGTCAAATACTCACTTCTTCCGCACGAACTCGGCCAGGATGGCGGACGTCCCCAATCCGATGTCCACCGCCCAAATCAGTCTCTGCACGATATTGGCAGCGGTATAAGCACACGATTACCCAACGGGTCTTTGAACGCGGAAATGATGTCGAGAAGGAGATACTATCTTTTCCATGTCGCCTACAACATGTTGGCGGGTATAGCGGACGTGGAATTGATAAGGGACAAGTGAGAAGGGCAGAAAAATGAAAGGTTTCCAAACGGGGAGAATGGAAACCTTTACTAACCAATTATAAACCTAAATTATGAAGTTACAAAGATAGTGTATTTATTACGCTAAGCCAAATTTTTTGGCTTTTTTATGTGGTACTTCCCTAAAGGTCCGCATAAGGATGCGACCACTGTGCCTCCTCGGCAAAGAATAGCTTGTGGTGGAGACAAAGTAGAATTTGCAGATCTGAAAAAAATCATTACCTTTGCAGTCCAAAATTTTGTGCGAAAGGAGGTATAACAGGATATGATCATCGTAAATGTAAAAGAAGGCGAATCGTTGGACAGGGCATTGAAACGTTTCAAGAAGAAATTCGAGAAAACCGGTGTGTTGCGCGAATTGCGTGCCCGTCAAGCTTATGAGAAGAAATCTGTTACCCGTCGTATACAAGTCAAGAAGGCGATTTATAAACAAAGCCTCAATCAGGATACGATCTAAGGAATCGAGAGATAGCAATTTATTTGCAACATCTGAAAACTATCTGTATATTCAGCATTTGGAATATAAAGGTAGTTTTCGATGTTTTTAGAGCGTTTTATAAATTTTATTCAGTATGAAAAGCGTTATTCCGGCCATACGCTCACGGCTTACCGTCATGAGATCCATCGGTTCATTGGCTATCTGGCTGAGTATGATTCAGAAGTAGATAAGGTTACCCACCGTGAAGCGCGATCGTATTTAGCAGCATTGCTCGAAGATGGTCAAAGTCCGACAAGCATCAACCGAAGTCTTTCTGCCCTTCGTACCTACTACAGATTCTTAATGCGCGAAAGCAGCGTGACGCAGAATCCCTTTGCCTTAATCAAAGCCCTGAAAACCCCGAAAAAACTTCCAGTGATAGTGGATAAAGACAAGTTGTCATTGCTGCTGGATATGGAGGGTGTATTTCCAGATTCGTTTGAGGGAATCCGCGATAAGACAGTCATGGAGCTGTTGTTTGGAACCGGTATCCGATTGTCGGAATTATTACAAATCCATGTGAATCACATCGATTTCTACAATCGGAATATCCTTATCTTTGGTAAACGGAACAAAGAAAGATTGGTGCCGTTGAACGAAACACTGATGAAACAGCTTCAACTTTACATTAACGAAAAAAAAACGCAACATTTTGATAACAATTCAACGGGTTTAATCGTTACTAAAGAAGGGAAACAGGCTTATCCCAAATTGATCTATGACATTGTAAAACATTATCTTGGTGCAATTTCCTCGCAGCAAAAGAAAAGTCCCCATGTACTGAGGCACACGTTTGCGACGGCTCTGCTTGATAACGGGGCTGATTTGAACGCGATCAAAGAGCTGTTGGGGCATGCGGGGCTTGCGGCGACGCAGGTATATACACATAACTCGGTCGAACGACTTAAATCGGTTTATAAACAGGCCCATCCAAAGGCTTAAAAAAAGGAGGAATCTATGAATATCATCGTGCAATCGATTCGGTTTGATGCGGACAGAAAATTAATCCAATTCATCCAAAAAAAAGTGAACAAACTTGACCAGTTTTTTGACCAGATCATCGATGGCGAATGCTACTTGAAACTGGAAAATGTGGAGGACGAAGCGAATAAGATTACAGAATTTAAACTGAACATACCTGGCAGCCAGCTGTTTGCCAAGGCACAGGCGAAATCTTTTGAGGAAGCCACGGATATTGCGATTGAATCGCTGCGGAGACAAATTAACAAACACAAAACGAAAACACGTACTAACGCTAGTAATCATAAGGAGCTTCTTTCAATGGTAGATGAGCGCCTTGGATAAGCTTTATTTATATTGATGGAGTATACAAACCGACAGGCGTTCAGCGGCTGTCGGTTTTTTTTAAAAAATAGTTGTTACCTTTGGGTACCAAAACCCAAAGATAATCGTGTTTAAATGGTTTGAAAGATACTTCGCATTTAGTCGCCGAGAATTAAGTGGCATCTGTGTATTGGGTGTATTGTTATTCTTCTTTTGGTTAACCCTAAAGTTGCTACCTGCTGATGACGGTGACCCAATTGAGATGGCCAAACATGTCAGAGAAATAGAACACTTTGTGGCTACCGTAGGCGAACCGAGGCAATCCGTTGCCGAAGCCGATCCGGCGTCAACCCACCGAAAAAAGCAGAGGATAGATGTCGAATATTTTGCGTTTGATCCCAACGGCCTATCCGTTGCCGATTGGAAGCGGCTGGGACTTTCCGAAGGACAGGTACGGGTAATTAAGAATTACGAGGCTAAAGGCGGGCGGTTTCGGAAGAAAGAAGATCTAAAGAAAATCTATTCCTTAAGCGACAAAGACTACATGCGGTTGGAACCTTATATCCGTATCCGATCAGCTGATTCGGCACGAAACGTAGATACATTGTTCGAAAGTGAACTACGCCTATCGCCGCAATTGTCTATTGAACTCAATGCAACTGATTCGATCGAATTGCAGCTGTTGCCTGGTATAGGTCCGGTGTACGCGTCACGTATCATACGATTCCGTGACCGCTTGGGGGGATTTCACCATATATCCCAGCTGATGGACGTCTACGGTATGGATACGACACGGTTTAAGGGATTGAAGGAGCACGTCTTTATAGACAGTAACCATGTTGAAAAAATCGAAATAAACTTGGCAGACTACGAGCGTTTAAGGGACCATCCGTTCATCAGTCCTAAATTGGCGAATGCCATGGTGCAATATCGCAAACAACACGGTCCCTATCAGTCGCTCTCCGATTTATTGCAAATTGCGATTATGGATGAAGGGATTTTTCGTAAGATTGTACCTTATTTAATGATATCCGATGATTGACCAGCAGCTTAAGGATGTGATACGAGATGTACCTGATTTTCCGAAACCGGGTATTGTGTTTAAGGATATTACGCCCATTTTAAAAAATATCCACCTTTGCCAACGCATTTTAGAAGCGTTTATGGATCGCCTACAGCCAGATACGATCGATGTGGTGGCTGGAATTGAAAGTCGAGGCTTTTTATTCGGATTGTGGTTAGCACAGGAGCTTGGAAAGCCTTTTGTACCTATTCGTAAGCAAGGGAAGCTGCCTTATCATACCGTGGCTCAAGCGTATACATTGGAGTATGGAGAGGCAATCATTGAAATCCATGAAGACGCTTTCAAGCGTGGCGCGCGAGTGCTTATACATGACGACTTGTTGGCTACGGGCGGTACGGTCATCGCGGCCAGTGAACTGATTCAGAAATTGGGAGGAAGCATTGCTGGATATGCATTTGTCGTTAGCTTGGATTTCCTTGAAGGTAAAAAAAAGCTGGCTGATTACAGCCAGCAGATTGTCTCTTTGATCGCTTACTAAAGAGAAAAGTGTTGTTACAACTTTTTACCAGTGATGGTAATGTCCGAAGTGATGCGCATCGGTATTTGCATTCCCTGTATTTCGAGGGTTCCGCTGATGTCTTGCTTCAAAGCGGTCCGCACGGGTAGCCCAGACTTAACGTCCACTTCTAACATGCCCTTTTGGGTGCCGTTTAAATCGAATTCGGCTCCCTGAAGTAGCGGGTTGTTACCGTCTTCTAGTTTGGAAAAGACCATTTGTCCATCAACGGCTAGGAAGGCCGAATTGCCCGTTATGTCGGAAAGAGAGAACTCCGAGGTTGCAGTCGAATGCAACATGCCGGCGATGGAGCCGGAAGAGCTTTTCGTCCAGTTATCGCCTTTACCTACCGTTTTATTTGGGTAAATATTAGTGATTTGATTCATACTCTGGATCATGGACGAATCTCCAAAACTTTGCTTCAATATTTCAGCATGCTGATCATCAACCGATCCAATAATTTCCGCTAGCCCTTCGATGCTTTCTACCTTTCCTTCTTTATTGATGTGCATACGAAAAGATTTACCAACCAGATTAGATAGCACTTTCAATTCACCTGTGCTGGCATCGGGATTGTTGGAGTCAAAGTGTAGCTGTTGCATTCCGCCCGCTACATCGGTATCCATCTTGATGGCGCTGAGTGTGACGTTGATGGCCGTTATGCCATCTTCTACGGTTTGAACGTCGTAAATATAATCTGAAGACATGTCCTGTTTCGTGACCACCTTCTGTCCCATCATTTCTTGTATGATGTCCTGTTTGACAATAGATGAAAAAAGATATTTGTCGCCCGGCTTTAGGTTGAACTTTAACTCTATTTCTTGTATTTTATGCGGAGCGGTCATTTTCCATATTGGTTGATCTGCTCGTATGCCATTATACATTAAAAATAGGATGGACAATAGTCCCAATACTTTTGTATGCCTCATAATTTGTTTTTTCAAGTATTATCAAATTTGTCTTCAAAAGTAGACTTTATGACGATTTTACGCATGTATTTTTTATAAAATCCGAAATCATACCAAAAACCATTTTATTCCATATTATACGGTATTTTCTTTGGTTTGCTTTTCTGAAGGCATTCCTTATTATTGTATAAATACCAATAAATTATGCATACAGAATCAGCAGCGAGAGGGGATGAAAACCGAGATATGATACGTCAAATGGTGCACGAGTTTGCGGAAAGGGATATCCGTCCGCATGTAATGGAGTGGGATGAGAAACAGATTTTTCCGCTTGATACCTTTAAAGCTATGGGGCAACTGGGAATCATGGGCGTATTGGTGCCAGAGGAATATGGTGGTGCAGGTTTAGGCTACAACGAATATGTAGACATTATTGTGGAAGTAGCCAAAGTATGTGGCGGCATCGGTTTGTCGCTGGCGGCGCATAACTCGTTGTGCGCGGGGCATATCCTGACGTCCGGCAACGAAGCGCAAAAAAAGCAATGGCTTCCGAAACTGGCTGCTGCCGAATGGATCGGCGCCTGGGCGCTTACTGAGGCGAACACGGGTTCAGATGCGTTGCGTATGGCTACTACCGCTGTCTTGGATGGCGATGCATATGTAGTGAATGGCACAAAGAACTGGATAACGCACGGGATGAGCGGCGATGTAGCGGTAGTAATGGCACGGACAGGCGAGAAAGGTCGCTCTCACGGTGTTTCGGCCTTTGTCATTGAAAAAGGCACCCCTGGATTCGCGCATGGGAAAAAGGAAAACAAACTAGGTATGCGCGCTTCCGAAACCACCGAACTTATTTTCGACAATTGCCGGGTGCCTCGGGAAAATTTACTCGGTGCCGAAGGAGAAGGTTTCAAGCAGGCCATGAAGGTACTGGATGGTGGCCGGATATCGATCGCGGCGCTGGCATTGGGTATCGCGAAAGGTGCGCTGGAAGCTGCTGTAAACTACGCGAAGGAACGACATCAATTTGGGCAGCCTATTGCTAATTTCCAAGGAATATCGTTTAAGCTGGCAGATATGGCTACGGAAGTTGAGGCGGCGGAACTGCTGATCAGACAGGCCTGTGCGTTAAAAAACAAGGGAGAAGAGGTAACCAAAAACTCGGCAATGGCTAAATATTATGCGTCGGAAATCGCGGTACGGTGTGCTACGGAAGCTGTTCAAATTTTCGGGGGCTATGGATATACCAAGGATTTTCCGGTAGAAAAATACTACCGCGATGCCAAATTATGCACCATTGGGGAGGGAACTTCCGAAATCCAAAAGCTGGTCATCGCCAGAGAAGTATTGAAGTGAAATTAGCGACTAATCATTACCTTTGGCGATCGAATTTATAAATTATGGAATGGCTCTTAAATCCTGAAATCTGGATTTCACTGCTCACATTGACGGTGCTGGAAATTGTACTGGGAATCGACAACATTGTTTTTATCTCTATTTTAAGTGGCAAACTTCCACATGAACAGCAAAAGAAGGCCAGGCAACTTGGATTGTTCCTTGCCCTGATTATGCGGGTCGGATTGTTGTTTTCCGTAAAATGGATTATGTCGTTGACGAAACCCTTTCTAAAGCTAGGCGAGTGGCTGGGCATTCAACATGAACCTATCAACCACTACCTTAATCTCTCCGGAAGGGATTTGATTCTACTACTAGGCGGGTTATTTTTAATTTATAAAGCAACTTCCGAAATTCACACAAAGCTGGAAGGGGAAGAACATCGCCACGAGGTGAAGGGCAGGGCCATTACTTTTGGTAATGTCATTTTTCAGATTATTATTTTAGACATCGTGTTTTCTTTGGACTCGGTTATTACAGCGGTGGGTATGGTAGATCACATCGAAGTCATGATTGCGGCCGTTATTATTGCCGTGGCCATCATGATGTTATCTGCAGAATCTATCAGTCACTTTGTAAATCAGCACCCTACTGTAAAAATGCTGGCGCTGGCATTCTTGATACTCATCGGGGTATCGCTTACTGCGGAGGCGTTTGAACAACACATTCCTAAAGGATATATCTATTTTGCGATGGCGTTTTCGGTTTTGGTTGAGTTTTTGAATTTAAAAGCAAAAAAGAAACGGTCAAATCCGGTTGATCTTGGGCCGCCTACAGCGAATGAATGAGTGCCCAATACCGGAAGCCCAAAATAGCCTGTTGGCTTTTGGTCAGTGTGGCGGGGTCTTTGCCCGAATATTTGGGCAGCAGCCGGTTGTTGAGTTTGACAAGTAACTTAAACAGTACTTTCTTCATTTATTTCCTAAATTTGCCCACAGCTGATTTGTTCATTTCCTTTTATTCAAATTTAACATGGCTAAAGCAAAAAAAGAAGAAAAGCAACATATTTCTGTAGTAACTTCCAAATCCCTTCGCTTTTTTGAGCAATACATCAATAACCCTTCGCCTACGGGCTTTGAATGGCAGGGCCAACGTATGTGGTTGGATTATCTGAAGTCTTATGTGGACGAAACGTTTACAGACGCCTATGGAACCGCTGTAGCAGTGATCAACCCAAAGGCGGAATACAAAGTGGTCATCGAGGCACATGCCGACGAAATATCGTGGTTTGTGAATTACGTTACCAAAGACGGACTAATCTATGTGATCCGAAACGGGGGATCCGACCATCAGATCGCACCTTCCAAGCGGGTAGATATTCACACGGAAAAAGGAATTGTCAAAGCGGTTTTCGGATGGCCGGCAATCCACACACGTTCGGGAGAAAAGGAAGAGAGCCCAACGTTGAAAAACATCTTTCTGGATTGCGGCTGTACCAGCAAAGAGGAAGTGGAGGCATTGGGTATACATGTAGGATGTGTGGTTACCTATGAGGATCAGTTTATGGTGCTGAACGACCGTTATTATGTTGGACGCGCGCTTGATAACCGCGCAGGTGGTTTTATGATTGCCGAGGTGGCCCGTTTGCTTAAAGAGAACAAAAAGAAGTTACCTTTCGGTCTGTACATTGTCAATTCTGTACAGGAAGAAATCGGTTTGCGGGGCGCAGAGATGATTGCACACCGGATAAAACCCGATCTAGCCATTATCACGGATGTCACACACGATACACAGACACCAATGATTAACAAGGTCACGCAAGGTGATTTGGCCTGCGGCAAAGGTCCTGTTGTTTCCTATGCTCCGTCCGTACAGATCAATTTCAATAAACTATTGGTCGATACGGCCATAAAAAAAGAAATCCCCTTCCAGCGGCAAGCTTCGTCACGGTGGACCGGCACAGATACCGATGCATTTGCCTATTCGAATGAGGGAGTTCCGTCGGTGCTGATCTCGCTGCCGCTGCGTTACATGCATACCACTGTTGAGATGATTCATAAAGAAGATGTAGATAATGTGATCCGTTTAATTTATGAGGCTTTGTTAGCGATTAAATCGGGACAGGATTTCAGAACGTTTGCGCAATAATCATATATTCTCTTGTTAAATATAGAAACACGATGGCAGAAAAAAATGAAAACCAGCTGAACATAGAGCTGGCGGAAGATGTTGCCGAAGGGGTCTACTCCAATCTGGCGATCATCACCCATTCCAATACGGAATTTGTGCTCGATTTTATCCGTGTGATGCCCGGCATCCCGAAGGCTAAAGTAAAATCAAGGATCATATTGACGCCAGAGCACGCAAAGCGGCTTCTGGGCGCATTGAATGATAATATCGCAAAATTCGAGGCGGCAAACGGTAACATCAACGCGCAGGATGATCCACCGTTTCCAATGAATTTCGGGGGCCCTACGGCACAGGCTTGAGCTAGGCGTTTCTTGGCTTACTAAAGATTGCCATAATGAACGCGATAGCGGCTAGGATAATCAGGATATTAAATAGACCCTTCAGCGCATACCAAAAGATACCGATGCCCCAAATTACAAGCAGGATCAAAGCCAGAATAAATAGAAAACTTCTCATGATGTTTTTCAATAGGTAACCATAAAATGGATGGATTGTTTTTGCAATTCAGGCAAGTTTAGCTATTTTTGCATCGATTTTGCAGGGCCCCAATAGCTCAGCTGGATAGAGCAACGGTTTTCTAAACCGTCGGTCTCAGGTTCGAATCCTGATTGGGGTACAAAGAGAAACCTTCCGGTCATCAGCGACCGGAAGGTTTTTTTATTGCAAAAGCTGCTTTCCATGTGTTGGTATTTTAATTTATTACCGTGTCCTTCACGCAGTTGGCGATTTTGGCGGCTGGGAATGGAAAAAAAAGGTATAATTGAATTTGCAATATATCGTAGAGTTTGTACTTTTGCGCCGGAGAGTTGGCAGAGTGGTCGAATGCGGCGGTCTTGAAAACCGTTGTCTGTAACAGGACCGGGGGTTCGAATCCCTCACTCTCCGCCAAAGAATAACAAGCCCGACGATAGTCGGGTTTTGTCGTTTTTAGGCTTTTGTGAGCTTGCTCAATCAAAAGGAAAAAACGACAAAATGATTCGCGTAGCGAATACCTTGCTGTTGTTTGAAGCCTCCCCTCCAAGGGATAGCTGCTGCCATGCGTAGAGGGTAGTGGGACGCATTCTTGCTCTTTGACGAACTTTTCTTTTTCAGCATTAATACCTGCGCTTATCCTTTTTTAATGTATTCCACAGCCAACTTCAACCACCTACTTTTATACCAAGATCAATTAATCACGTATTCACCTAAAAGAACTAATCCTATCAAATTCAATTGCCCGGGTTTACTCGGATGCCGTAAAGAAAAATCAGAACGTATTGTATGGCGTATGGGAGCCCGGATTCCCCGTGAAGCTGGGCGACTACGGAGTGATGACCGGAAACATATTTACCCAACGGGGGAATATTTCCGAACTATCGGAACTGAAAGATTTTAAGATCAAATACCGAACAGACAATACGAAAGACGAAAAATTCTTCACCTCGCAGGAAGGAGTGGAGTTCGAGCTGAAACCACGGGTTGCTGGCAACATCGAGGGAATCGCATGGTCACTTTCTCCGAAATCTACAGGTATGTGCCGGTATTGTGGTGGTGTGGTTGATCGGGTCGGGTGTGCTGGCCCTCAACGAGTGGTGGAGCGAGCGGACGGAGCCATCTGCCTACGAAAAATTGGTGGTGGCCGGCAACCGGATTCCGGCATCCGAATTTGCCTGTACGGTTTACTGGGGCAATTCCGCTACGGTAGTAGGCAAGGAGGGCAAGGGACGCCTGGCCCGTTTTGGAGACAAGGAGTTGCGCCGCCGCGACAACGGCGAACTCGAACTGGTTCAGCTACCGTCGCAGTTCGCCTTTTCTGCAGGTCACCAGCCTGACATCCGGGTGGTCACCGGTGCGCAGCAGCAGTGTGCGGTGTGGCTTCCAGATGGGAGTTTGATACGGTTAGACGCCGGATCCAGCTTTTCCTATCCGATGGAGAAACGAGGCGCTCCGAATATGGAAATCAGCTTGGCGGGGCGGGCATTGATTCGGGTACGCGAACATGCCGATCAACATCCGCGGACTGTGGTGCTCCGTACCCCCAATGGATCATTGACTACGCAGGCGGGGGAATTTGCCGTGCTGGCCAACCGGACCGATACGCGGGTGACGCTGCTGGAGGGCAGGGCGGAAGCTCACTTCCCGATAGAACATGGGTATCGGGTACTTACCAACGCGGGCGATCAGGTTACGTACGACCGCTGCTGTACGGATGCCGAGGGAAATGTTACCATGACGCTATCCGGTGTTACCCGGACGGACCCGTGGCAGGCGGTTGCGTGGACTACCAAGGAGCGGAATTACCGAAATGTCCCGCTCAGGGAATTTATCCTGGAGATGAACCGGACGTATAACCTGGGGGTCAAGAGCGTGAATTGCATCCCCGAACAAATGACCATCACGGCTTCGGTGCATTTCAAGGATCCGGTAGACAAAATCTATGGTTACATCCGGAAGGCCGGGTTAACCATGTACGAAAGTAATGGTATGATTAGCTTCTGCGGTCCGGAGTTCGACCCCGGCCGGCTTCGGTATCCGGATGCGGTGAGCGACTCGCTGGACTTGATGGACGTGCTGCATGGCCATGAGAGGTTGGCATGGACAGCTATAAAATAGGAGGTGAATGCGATGTCTTGCTGCTTTGCCGACTTCCACGGGTATGCCGAGGGGACACTATCCCTCTCGACCGAAATAAATTAAAAAACGCTGAATTACAATATTTTATTCTTACCTTTAAGCCAATTAATAATTCAATTAATTTTTTATTCAAAAGCCATGCAAGAAGGCGTAGTAAAATTTTTCAATGAGACTAAGGGTTTTGGTTTCATCACCCCCAAAGACGGTGGACGAGAGGTATTTGTTCACTCTTCCGGGTTGAAAGACCAAATCCGCGAGAATGATGATGTTTCATTTGAAGTCGAGCAGGGCCAAAAGGGCCTCAATGCAGTAAACGTAAAATTGATTTAGTTTCTATTTTTCAGATATTGTATGAAAGCCACCGGGCGTTAGGCTCGGTGGTTTTTTTTTCCTTCCAGAACCGCCGCGGGACCAATGGCGATGGTATTATTTGAATATCCCAATTTGCCCAACTTAATTGCCTACATTTACGGCATACCCTTCACACGAAAGCAGCACATGAGACAACTGAAAATATCCGAATCGATTACCAACCGAGCAAATCGATCCCTGAATAGCTATTTGCATGATATAAGTAAATATGACATGCTTACCGGCGAGGAAGAAGTTGCGCTGGCCGTTCGGATACGGGTGGGGGATACCGCTGCGCTGAACCGGTTGGTCAATGGCAACCTTCGGTTCGTGATTTCGGTAGCTAAGCAATTCCAGCATCAAGGCGTGGTGCTTGAGGATCTGATCAACGAGGGAAACCTGGGGCTGGTCACAGCGGCGAAACGGTTTGACGAGACACGCGGCTTTAAATTTATATCCTATGCCGTCTGGTGGATCAGACAGAGCATTATGTCGGCCATTTCAATGCAGTCGCGCACGGTCCGTCTGCCATTAAACCAAATTGCTGATTTGATCAAAGTAAAGCGGTCGCAATCCGAGCTGGAGCAGCATTTGGAGCGTGAACCCACTGTGGAGGAGCTGGCCGAGGTACTTGGCGTTTCGTCTGAGCGATTGGGCCGCATATTGTTAAACGGCAATAAGCAGGTTTCGGTAGATGCCCCCTCCCTTCATTCGCCAGATATGAGCTTATTGGATTCGTTGCCTGATGGCGGGGTGCCGGCGGACCATAAGGCGATGAGCGACTCACTGGAAATCGTTGTCGGGGATGCGATACGCAGGCTCCCCCAACGGGAGCAACTGGTGCTGAAACTATTTTTCGGACTCGGCGGGTCTGAACCGAAAAACCTTGGAGAAATTAGCCGGCAGCTGGGTTTAACCACCGAACGTGTGAGGCAGATCAAAACCAAGGCATTGGCTTGGTTGCAGCATTCTACGGAAGGGAAAAAGCTGATCCACTTCAGGAGTTAATCTTTCCTGACCAATCCAGTCGCATCCAGGGACAGCTTATGCTGGGCGTTTTCGACAGTTAAATAATTACACCCAACAGACATGCATAAATTGCCATAAACAAAAGGCAATAAATTAATCGTACCAATCGCTTGAGCGCGGTTGAAAACAGACGGTGAAAACCTGCACTCATAAATAATTAATCAGATGAAAATCGCTTTTATAGGCACTTACGTCCCCCGCCAATGTGGTATCGGGTCATTTACACAACACCTCTTCCAATCCACCGGCGACGGTTCCGGGACATCAGGCAATTTTGTCGTAGCCATCAATGATCTCGGAAGTACCTATATGTATCCTCCGGAAGTAAAATTTGTTATCGATCAGGATGACCATGGCGCGTACCTCAAAGCGGCCGAGTTCATTAACCAAAACCAGGTGGATGCATGTATTGTCCAGCACGAATTTGGTATTTTCGGCGGACAGAACGGCATATTCATCCTGACGTTGCTGCATAGTCTGGAGATTCCGGTGATGGCTACATTCCACACCGTGCTGAATAAGCCATCCTACAATCAGCTGGCAGTGATGAAAGAAATAACCAAGGTTGCCAGTAAATTAATCGTCATGGCTCACAAGGCAGCGGAGATACTGCAGCAAACGTATGGGGTACCGGCCGAAAAAATCGAACTGGTGCCCCACGGCGTGCCGCCCATCCGGTACGATCGGACAGCTGCCCGGCTTGAGTTGGGGCTGGAGGCAAAAAGGGTATTGCTGACATTTGGCTTCCTCGGGCGAAACAAGGGGATCGAAACGGCTATATGCGCTTTGCCGAGGGTGGTAGCCCAACACCCCGACGTTGTGTACGTTGTCCTTGGTAAAACACATCCTAATGTGATTAAGCACGCGGGTGAAGAATATCGGTTGTTTTTGCATCGGCTGGTCAAGAAACTGGGCCTCGAAGACCATGTGGTATTCCTCAACCAGTACGCATCGGAAGACGATTTATTCAAATACCTCGCGGCTTCCGACATTTACCTCACACCCTACCTCAACGAAGCACAGATTACCAGCGGCACCCTGTCCTATGCAGTCGGTGTCGGTTCAGCTGTAGTATCCACTCCCTATTGGCATGCGGCCGAGCTGTTAGCCGAAGGGCGGGGGGAGTTGTTCAACTTCGCCGATGAGGTGCAACTGACCAACCTATTGGTGGATTTACTCGCACATCCCGATAAATTGGAATCCTTACGCGACAAGGCGGGGGAATACGGAAAAACCATCACCTGGCCGAAAACGGGCGCAAGATACCATGAACTTACCAGAGATCTTGCGGCCAACGTCCCTAAAGCGATCCTCAAAAAGGATCCGGCATTGGACCGCAGCATATTGCCCCCCCTGCGCTTCGACCACATCGAACGGCTCACAGACTATGTGGGTATATTCCAGCATGCCAACTTCGGGATTCCGAATTACAACGAAGGGTATTGCCTTGATGACAATGCGCGGGCGCTGCTCATGATGCTGATGGCTTACAGGCGGACCAACAGCGAGGCGGCGCTCAAACACATCGCGGTGTACCTCGGCTACCTGAATTACGCGCAGAACATGGATGGCACTTTCCGAAATTTCATGGGGTTCAATCGGAGTTTCCTCGATGAAGTGAGCTCGGAGGATGCCTTTGGAAGAGCCATCTGGGCGCTCGGCTATGCGACAGCCTATTCGCCGATGGATGCCTATTATCAGGTCGTGCAACGGCTGTTCTCTAATGCAGCACCCCATTTCGAACATCTGAAGTCTATCCGAAGCGTTGCCAATACGCTCATCGGCCTCTTCTATTATTTGAAAGACAATCCGTCAAACGAAGAGATGTCCGAATCCGTGCGTAAGCTTGCCCAACGTCTTTATGATGCCTATCAACAGCACCGAACGGACACCTGGCATTGGTATGAATCGCTTTTGGCCTACGACAATGGGCTGCTGCCCATGGCCATGCTGTGTGCCGCCGAGGTGACAAACAACACCTCGTTCAGGGACGTGGCTTTTGAAAGCTTGGAATTCCTGGAATCGCATACGCTGTCCAAAGGACACCTAAGCCTCATCGGCAACGAGAATTGGTATAGGCAAACCGGTGTTCCCTCGCCATTTGCTCAACAGCCCGTTGATGCCATGGCCATGGTGCTGCTTTACTTCCAGGCCTATAATTATGCGGGAGATCCCCGTTATCTCAGCCGACTGTATACCTCGTTCATGTGGTTCTTGGGTGAGAATGATCTCCGCGTGAGCGTCTATGATTTCGATACCCATGGTTGCTGTGATGGGCTGCAACACGACGGCGTAAACCGCAACCAGGGAGCAGAAAGCACGCTGGCATACCTTATTTCCTACCTGGCGCTGCAACATACATTTGAAAAGCCCTATGGCAGCATCGTATCGTGATTAGAGGGTAACAAAAATAAATACGGGTGTTGCTGCGTTTTTTCCAAACAAATAACCTACCTTTATGGTAATTAGTACGATACAGATACACGTCTCCGGGTTACCACTTTCCTCTTACTGCAACCAAAGTGGGCTTTACTATTCGATCTCTGCATCCATTGTTTACATTTAAAGCCCATCATCATGGTCATTTTATTTTTTTTCATAGGGATATGGTATCTCTCGTTGTTTTCGCAGACCTTTTTCCAGCATCGGTATGCAGCGCATGGCTCATTTACGATGAGCCGGTTCTGGGAACGTTTTTTCTTCGTGTTTTCATACATCACACAAGGCTCCTCCTACATGAGCCCACGGGCCTACGCCATCATGCACCGCATGCATCACGCGTATACCGATACCGAGCGCGATCCCCACTCACCTAACTTTTCATCGAATATCTTTGCCATGATGTGGCGCACCCGGAATATTTACCTCGACATTGACAGGCGGCGTATGTTGGTGGAAGAGCGGTTTACAAAAAACCTGCCTAATTGGGAGCGGCTTGACCGGTGGGGCAATACGCCGTTTTCGAGAGTGTTATGGGTAGCCGCCTATATAACCTTTTTTCTGGTGTTTGCCAGCAGCTTCTGGTGGTTCTTGCTGCTTCCCATCGTCGTTACCATGGGTGCCTTTCATGGGGCTGTGATCAATTGGTTTGCGCATAAATACGGTTACATCAATTTCAGACTTAAAAACACTTCACGAAACCTGCTGGTGGTTGACGTACTGATGCTCGGCGAGTCTTATCACAACAACCATCATAAACACCCTTCTTCGGTTAACTTCGGTAGGCGCTGGCACGAAATCGATCCGGTATATCCCATTGTTCTGTTACTGAAGTGGTTGCGGATTATTAACTTCCCGAAAGCAAGCATGTCGGCTCCGGAGATTCGTCAGGAAAATCCATCAAATCACGTTGAATAATAAAGAAAGGGTATCGTCATCCGGTCCTCGAATGAAATGCGGGATCCTCTTGCGACCGCAACCGAGTGGCTCAACCGATAGAAAAGATAACTTTTTAAACTCGCCTTGTTGTCTTTTAAGGTACACTTTATTGCAAATAAACCGCTGAGATTGCCGCGTATGTGGCCGGATATCGGGAAATAATAAAAATCATAATGGCCAACAGGGAAATTTTAACGGAATGGGTTGACGCTTTCAACTCGAAAAACATAGAGGCAATCATGGAACTTTACGCGGACACCGCTGCTCTTTGTCTTGTGGCGAAGTATCCCTTAATCGGCATTGGAAGGAACAGTATAAGGAAAATATATCGCTGGCTATTTTCGTTCGGGCAAAAGACATGCATCCCAAAAAACGTTTTTGAGGACGGTGACAATCTGATTCTTGAATGGAGGGATACCGCTGGATTTTATGCCTGCGAAGTCATCCAGTTTAGGTGTAACAAGATAATTTCCCAGCGGAGCTATCAGGAAAAATTGCCACACCTAAAATCGGAACAACTTTCTTTCCAATCAAACTGAAAATCATTAGCTGAAGTTGACCATTGAGTCAGTTTAGGATTCGACACACCAGTTAAACCACCAATAGCCGAAAACAGAAATTAACACAATATACTTGAAGTCGGGATAGACGGATAATTAGGATTGATAACATCCAGTATACGGCTGGAATAAAAAACGAGATCCAATATGGCAGAAACGGCAAAAAAGGGTATTTTTGCGGGATATGACAGACTTAGCGAAGCCAACGGTAGGTGTTATCGGAAGTGGCAGTTGGGCAACTGCAATGATCAAAATGCTGGGCGACAACAATGCGGACAAGTCTGTGCATTGGTGGGTGCGCAATGGAGACACCGCCGAATACATCCGTACATTTAGGCATAACCCTAATTACCTGAGTGCTGTTACGGTCGGTATACCGAAACGTCATATTCATACCGATGCCCAAGCGGTAATCCGTTCGGCAGGTTTGATCATTCTTAATACACCTGCAGCTTTTTTAAAAGATGCACTGAAGGATATTACGCCTGATATGCTGCGTGGCAAAATCATCGTATCGGCCATTAAAGGTATTGTGCCAGACGAAAACCTGATTGTCGGTGATTTTCTTCAGCAGAAATATCAGGTGCCGATCGGCCAGATTGCGGTTATCGGTGGACCCTGCCATGCCGAAGAGGTGTCTTTGGAAAAACTCTCTTACTTAACTGTGGCCTCTCAAAACACAGAGGTAGCGACAGCGGTAGCTTCTTTGATTAATACGCGATATATTAAAACCAATGTGTCCGACGATATTTATGGAACGGAATACGCCGCAGTCCTAAAAAATATCTATGCGGTGGCAGCTGGTATTTGTCACGGTGTCGGGTTTGGCGACAATTTTCAGGCGGTGTTGGTGTCTAATGCGATCCGGGAAATGTCCCAATTTGTGAACGCGGTACACCCCATCGGTCGTGATATCAAGGAGTCTGCTTATCTGGGTGATTTGTTGGTTACGGTCTATTCTCAGTTCAGCCGTAATCGTACCTTTGGGAATATGATCGGCAAAGGGTATTCCGTTAGGTCGGCACAGTTGGAAATGAATATGGTAGCCGAAGGGTATTTTGCATCAAATTGCATCCAACAGATCTGCATTAAATATGGTATTGATCTGCCCATATGCAATGCGGTATACGATATATTATACCGAAATTTGTCTCCGGTACCAGAAATGAAAAAACTAGCGGATAAACTGACCTGATGGAAACGAGTTGTCTACATGCTATAAACAGGCGATGGTTTTCCTATCTATTGGCATTCCTGGTCGTTTCCGGTATTTCGTGCGATTCAATCAAACAAACTAGTCGCCGGTCATACTGCAATGGATTGGTGGTGTCGGCCCATCCTGAAGCATCGGCGGTAGGATTGCAAATACTGCAAGAAGGGGGCAATGCCATTGATGCGGCTGTGGCTGTCCAGTTTGCGTTGGCCGTTGTCTATCCCAATGCGGGCAATATCGGCGGCGGAGGTTTTATGGTTTACCGCAGCGCTGAGGGAGATTTTGCTGCGTTGGATTTCCGGGAAGCTGCGCCCGGCGCAGCCACAAAAGATATGTACCTCGACGCAGAAGGTAATCCCGTAACAGAACTGAGCTTGAGAGGACAACTAGCCTCGGGCGTACCAGGCTCCGTTGATGGTATGGTAAAGGCACATGAAAAATATGGCAAACTGGAATGGCCAATGTTATTGCAACCGGCCATTGAGCTAGCCCAACGGGGATTTCTGATAACCGAAATGCAGGCTACTGAGTTAAATGGTCGAAAGGAAAGTTTCAGAAAATACAATCCGAAGGGAACTGCCTTTTTGCGGGATGCAAAGTGGGCTGCCGGTGATACCTTGATTCAATTAGAATTGGCACATACATTATCGTTGATCAGCCAGCAGGGAAGGGCAGGTTTCTATGAAGGGGAGACTGCAGACCGGATTGTCAGGGAAATGGAACGGGGAAATGGCATCATTGATCACGAAGATCTGAAAAATTACGAGGCGAAATGGCGGGAGCCGGTGTCGTCAACTTATCGGGGTTATCGGATTGTGTCGATGCCACCCCCATCAAGCGGCGGAATCGCATTGATTTCCTTACTTAAATCCGTGGAGGCCTATCCATTATCCGAATGGGGATTTCAACAAGATTCAACGATGCGTGTCATGATAGAGGCCGAACGTCGCGTTTATGCTGACCGAGCCACTCATTTGGGCGATCCCGATTTTTATGAGGTTCCACAGTCTAGACTGATTGATTCTTCTTATAATGCCGAGCGTATGCGGAATATTAATTTCAAATATGCGTCGTTTAGCAGCGATATCTTTGCGGGTAGCCTGCCGAACGACGAGTGTGAAGAAACTACGCATTTTTCCGTCGTGGATCAACAAGGGAATGCGGTGTCTATTACCACTACGCTCAATGGGTCGTACGGATCCCAGGTGGTAGTTTCTGGCGCGGGATTTCTATTAAATAACGAGATGGATGATTTTTCCGTTAAACCGGGCACGCCCAACATGTATGGATTGGTTGGTGGCTCGGCCAATGCCATTGAGCCCGGAAAGCGGATGCTTAGCTCAATGACCCCCACCATTGTAGAAAAGGATGGTAAATTATTCATGGTAGTGGGTACACCGGGAGGCTCGACCATCATAACATCGGTATTCCAAACCATTCTCAATGTCGTCGATTTTGAGATGGGAATGCAAGAAGCAGTGACCGCTCCGCGGTTTCATCACCAATGGCTGCCCGATGAAGTGGCACTCGAAAAGGAAGCCGTTACTCAACCGATCCGGTATTCATTGTCTACTACCGGGTATAAACTGATCGACCGAAATAGTATCGGAAGGGTCGACGCGATTTTGGTTTTACCGGATGGGAGCTTGAGCGGCGGCGCAGATCCTCGCGGAGATGATAAAGCGATGGGTTACTAATTAGGTTAATGAACAAAAAATGGACAAAGAGTATATCGCAGAACGCTATAAGCAAATACAAGACGAAATATGCCAGGCGCTGGAGCGTCTAGACGGAAAAGCGTCCTTTGTGGAAGAGCTTTGGACACGTGAAGGTGGTGGTGGGGGCCGTACCCGTATTCTCCAAAACGGTGCAGTGATTGAAAAAGGCGGAGTGAATTTTTCAGCGGTGCACGGTGTGTTACCGGAAGCGGTCAAACACGCATTTCAAGTTGGCGAGCAAGATTTTTTTGCCACTGGTGTCTCGATCGTGCTTCACCCTAACCATCCGTTTATACCCATCATCCATATGAATATCCGATACTTTGAGTTAAATGACCAGGTTAGGTGGTTCGGTGGAGGTATAGACCTAACGCCACACTATGTGCAACGGGACGATGCGGCTTATTTTCATCGGCAGCTTAAAGATATCTGCGACCGCTATGACCCGTCTTTTTACCCAGAATTTAAAGCGTTTGCCGACCGTTATTTTTACATTAAGCACCGAGGAGAGACCCGTGGAGTAGGCGGCGTCTTCTACGACCGGCTCACACCTGAAAAAACAAACTTATCTTGGGAAGGTATTTTTGATTTTTCATGCGCGTTGGGTGAGGGGTTTGCCCCCATGTATGTGGAATTAGTCAATAGAAACCGCCATCGAAAATTTTCTGAGACTAACAAGCAGTGGCAGTATCTCCGGCGGGGACGATATGTGGAATTTAATTTGGTGTATGATGCCGGAACCAAATTTGGATTGGAAACCAACGGGCGTATCGAGTCTATTTTAATGAGTTTGCCTCCGCATGCGGGGTGGACTTATGATTTCAAACCTAAACCGGATAGCGCGGAAGCGGAAACAGTATCGTGGCTTAGGCAAGGAGTGGATTGGCTAGCCCAATAATCAACAATACTTATTAGAAGATCTGCGAATGGTAAAATTTAATCGGTTTACCCTGGATAATGGCTTAAGGGTATTGGTACACGAGGACACTGCAACTCCGATGGCGGTGGTCAATATATTGTATGACGTAGGAGCGCGTGATGAACATCCGGATCAAACGGGGTTTGCTCACCTTTTTGAGCACCTTATGTTTGGCGGATCGGTCAATATCCCGAGTTATGACGGGCCTTCGCAGGCGGTGGGTGCGCAAAACAATGCGTTTACCAGCAACGATATCACCAATTATTATATTACCCTGCCTGCCGCCAATCTCGAAACAGCATTTTGGTTGGAAAGTGACCGTATGCTAAGCTTGGCATTCAATGAAAAAAGTCTCGATGTGCAACGCAATGTTGTTTGCGAAGAGTTTAAGCAACGTTATCTCAATCAACCGTATGGGGATGTGTGGCTTCGGCTCCGGCCATTAGCCTATCAAGTACATCCGTACCGTTGGGCAACCATCGGCAAGGAACTTCCTCATATTGAACAGGCACAGATGGATGATGTTAAGGCCTTTTTTGCGAGGTATTATGTGCCCGAGAATGCGATACTGGTTGTCGCGGGAAACGTGGAAACCGACCGGGTAAAACAACTTGCGGAAAAATGGTTTGGCCCGATCACTTCGCGCAGCAAGTATCTGCGCCAGCTTCCCGCGGAGCCGGAACAACAGGAGGCACGCAGGGAGGTGGTGTATGCCGATGTTCCATTAAATAGTTTATACATCGCTTTCCATGGCCCTGCACGTCTGGAAGACGGGTATTACGCCATGGACCTACTTTCAGACCTGCTGTCGCGTGGCACATCTTCCAGGCTCTATCGCATCCTCGTCAAGGAGAAAGAATTATTCAGTGAAATAAATGCCTATCATACGGGAAGTATAGATGGCAATTTATTTGTGGTGGAAGGCAAGCCACTGCCCAACGTAACCTTAGAAGTTGCAGAAGAGGCCATTTGGAATGAACTGAATCGGTTAAAGACAGAGCCGGTTACGGATTATGAGCTGGATAAGGTGAAAAACCGGATCGAGTCTACCATGGTATTCGCGGAAATGGCCATTTTGGAGAAAGCCATGAACCTGGCCTATTTTGAACTATTGGGCGATGCAAACGGTCTGAACCGCGAAATAGATCACTATTTTGAGGTTTCTCCTGATGATATTCAGCAGCAAGCCGGACGGTTGTTCCGGAAAGAGAATTCGTCAACTTTGATTTATATAACCGATAAATATGCTTGATAGAGTACAACACCCTCCGTATCATCCCGTAACCGGATTGGATTTAATCAAACCGCAGGAAATTACATTTTCCAATGGCTTGAAGGTATTTGTCTTCGACTCCGGCGAACAGGATCTCGTACGTATTGAATGGATCATCGGTCATCTTTTTAGCCAGGAGAATCAGGCGCTTCTGAATACCGGGGTCTGCGAATTATTGCCTGAAGGGACCCATACGCTGAGTAGCGCTCAAATCGCAGAATTGATTGATTTCCATGGGGCTTTTCTTATACCGGAGTTAGGGTATGACCAGTCTTCGCTGACATTGTTTTCGTTGAATAAGCATTTGGAAGATTTATTGCCGGTGATCAAAGACATGCTTACGAATGCAATTTTTCCGGAAAAGGAATTGGCAACTTACGTTCGCAACAATAAACAGAAGCTTCAGATAGCGCTTCAGAAAAATAACTTCGTGGCACGGCGGCTGTTTAACAAAGCGATATTCGGATCCATCCGCTATGGGTATGTTCCTGAAATGTTGGATTACGATGAACTGACAAGAGATAACTTATTGTCCCTGTTTAGACAGCAATACAGGCCGTCAAATTGTACGCTGGTTATATCTGGCAAGATTACAGAAAGTGTCATAAATCGGCTTGAACATTTGTTTGGAAGTAACTGGGTGAATCAAGACGATTTTGCATGTGCTGAGCGGACGCCCGATGTGCCAACTCCGGAGGAAATGTTAACGGTCGATATACGTGAAGATTCAGTACAGTCGGCTATCCGGTTGGGCTGCTTGAGTATTCAGCGGTGTCATTCCGATTTTCCGGGGTTGCAAGTGTTGAACACTGTGCTGGGAGGATATTTTGGTTCGCGCTTAATGACTAATATCCGGGAAGACAAGGGGTACACATATAACATTAGCTCAGGTTTGGTTTCGTTAAAGCACAGCGCGTTCTTTACCATCGCATCCGAAGTTGGGGTGGATGTGACTGCTGCAACGCTCAGAGAGATTGAAAAAGAAATTAACAAACTCCGGAATGAGCCGATGAGCGAAGAAGAACTTTCGGTGGTAAGGAGTTACATGATGGGTAGCTTGCTGGGTAGCTTGGAAAATATATTCTCACACGCGGATAAATTCAAGAATGTGTATTTTTCTGGATTAGGGCTAGACTATTACGATCATTATACCTCCGTGGTCAATACGATTACGCCAGATGAAATATGCCGTATGGCTAATACCTACTTGGATTATGATAAGATGATCAAGGTGGTGGTTGGAAAAATGGAGACTACTTAAGTACTTCAAACAGTGCCTTTCCCTTCAATAAACACTCGTTGTATTCTTTTTCGGGGTCGGCACCATCGGTAATTGCTCCGCCGGTATGAAACGATAGATAGCCGTTTTCGCCATTGTAAATCATGGTGCGGATAACCACGCTGAAATCGTAGTTACCTTGTGGACTGAAATACCCCAACGCACCTGAATAAACCCCTCTACGGCTGTTTTCATGCCGATCAATCAGTTGCATCGCACTTATTTTGGGCGCTCCGGTCATGGATCCTGGGGGGAACGTATTGGCAATCGTATCGGTAGAACTCATTCCCTCACGGATCTGGCAGGTAATGGTGGAAATCAATTGGTGAACCTGTTTGAAGCTATGTATTTGCAAAAGGTCCGAGGCCTTCACCGTGCCAGGCTGAGCGCTACGTGTTAGATCATTTCGCACCAGATCAACGATCATGATGTTTTCACTGATTTCTTTTGGGCTAGAGATAAGTGCACTTTTTAGTTGTTCATCCTCGCTGGCGGTTTTACCTCGCGGAGCCGTACCTTTTATGGGTTGTGACAATAGAATGCGCCCGTTTTTGGAAAGAAAGCGTTCAGGTGAAGCGGAAAGAATGTATTTCTGACCGAACTTAAAAAAACAGGAAAATGGAGTAGGCGATACTTCATTGAGTCTTCGGTAAGCCTCCAGTGGATTAAGTGACGCCCGCTCTGCGAAAAACTCCTGACAAAGGTTGACTTCATAGATATCTCCCTTCCGGATGTGGTGTTGCAACTGATCAAATGCCGAAAAATAGGCAGATCTGCTCATTCGGCTTCTCAGTTGCCCTTTGAAGTCCAGCGATTCTTCCTGTATTTCGGTGGCCTCGATCTGCTCGACGATTGCCCTCGGATTGGCCCCCTTAATCTCCGCATTATACTTGCCGATAAGCAGCGTATACTGGGGTACGAAAAAATAGGCGTCGGGAAATTCTGTGCGATTGGGATGCTGGGAATGCAGGGCTTCTAGCTCATTCTTCAGATCATAACCCAAAAATCCAGGGATCCATGTGTTGGGATGACTGTCTAAGAACTGCTGCAGCTTGGCAAATGTGTCACTACCATCTGACGTAAACGATGCAGCGGTTCCAACAGCAATGAACACGTCGATATTACCGTGATTGTCTCGGTATCCGTTGGAATCCAGGTAACATACGCTGTCAAACTGCGCCGCCCATTGCAATGCCTTTTGGGTAAAAGTTTCGCTGTCGTTCAGATGGCATGCCAGTGATACCATGGTACGGTACTAGTTATTCACTCAATAGCAAAGTCTGCGTGCGATCGGGGCCTACAGAAAGGTATTTAATCGGTACACCCAGATGTGTTTCCAGATATTGGATATATGCTGTCAGCGAATGGGGGAGCTGTCCTTTGTCAGTAATTCCGCACAGGTCCTCATTCCAGCCCTCCAATTGCTCATATACAGGTTCCGGCCTAACGCTGACGATGTCGTAGGGCATGTAATCGATTTTTTCACCATTTTGAACGTAATGCGTACAGGCGTAGATGGTATCAAACCCGCTCAACACATCAGCTTTGGTCATGACCAACTCGGTGACGCCATTGAGCATAATGGCATATTTGAGCGCGGGCAGATCAATCCAACCGGTACGGCGGGGGCGTCCGGTTGTGGCGCCGAATTCATGTCCCAACTGTCGGAGCTTTTCGCCGGTTTCATCTTCCAATTCGGTAGGGAAGGGGCCACCGCCGACGCGCGTGCAATATGCCTTGAAAATGCCGATCACCTGACCGATCTTGGAAGGGGCGATTCCCAATCCGGTGCATGCACCGGCCGTAGTGGTATTGGATGAGGTAACAAATGGGTATGAACCGAAGTCAATGTCTAATAAGGTCCCCTGTGCACCTTCCGCAAGCACTCGCTTGCCGTCACGGAGATACTGGTTTACAAGATGCTCACTATCGACGTGTGGAATGGTTTTGAGGAATTCTACCGCTTCCATGAAGGCCTGTTCGCGTTCACTGAAATCGGGTATTTCACCGTAATGAGAAAGGATGGATTTGTGTTTTTCGACCAACCGTTCATATCGTTCTATGAAATCCGGTAACGTAGTGTCGCCTACACGGAGCCCGTTTCTTCCGGTTTTGTCCATATATGTGGGGCCGATTCCTTTTAGGGTGGATCCGATTTTACCCGCACCCATTTTGCTTTCAGAAGCTGCATCCAACAGTTGATGGGTCGGTAGAATAAGGTGGGCCTTGCGTGCGATAACAAGCGTTCCAGAGGCTACCGGATCGAAACCGCTTTTCTTTAGGGTATCCAGCTCACGTTTTAAAATGATGGGATCGATGACCACACCATTGCCGATCAGATTAAGCGTACCTTTATTGAATATTCCCGAAGGAATGGTGTTCAGTACGTATTTCTGGCTGTCAAATTCCAGCGTATGTCCTGCGTTTGGCCCCCCCTGGAAACGGGCAATTAAATCATATTTGGGGCAAAGGACATCTACAATTTTACCTTTCCCTTCGTCGCCCCATTGCAGGCCCAAAAGCACATCAACTTGCATAGTTACTTTAGCATTGAAAAAAAGAGATCATTTAATGGAATACCAATTTTGTCGCAAATCTAACATTATTTTGATATTCTACGAGGACTAATTCAAAAGTCGGCCATTCGTGCTGCGAAATGGCCGCAGGGTATGGATAGGTAATAAGTTAAGCAACGCATCAGTGTGCTTCAGCAAATTCTTCTTTTCGCTTGGTTGGTGCTTCCTGTAAGCTATTCTTTTTTGCCGAGCAATCGCTGCATACACCATAAAGATTGAGAGAATGGTGTTTGATATCAAATTTGAGGAGCTCCGCCATCATGCTTTGTATTTGATGAATACGGGGATCGCAGAATTCAACAACTTTGCCGCATTCGATGCAAATAATATGGTCATGCTGTTTATATCCGTAAGATTTTTCGAACTGCGCCATATTTTTTCCGAATTGGTGTTTTGTTACCAAGTCGCAGGAGACAAGCAGTTCCAATGTATTGTATACGGTAGCCCGGCTTACCCGGTATTTTTTATTTTTCATGTGGATATACAAGGATTCCACATCGAAATGGTCATTCCGGGAATAAATCTCCTCCAGGATGGCGTAGCGTTCCGGGGTCTTACGAAGACTTTTGTTTTCCAGGTATGCCTCGAAAATTTTCTTTACTGTTTGATAGTTTTCCGTTTGAGTCATCATCCGAAAGTTTAACGTACAAATTTAGGTAAATTTGCGTTAATATACAAATTTATCGATTTACGTTTGGCGAGTCCGTTGGCTCGGTTCTTATCTGCCGCTTGTCCATCATTTGACAGAGTCAAAACGAGTAATTCCGGTGATACCCTTTATCTGCTTTAAATGCCGGATCAGGTTTTCGAGATGGGCGGTATCGTTGACAAAAATCATGATCGAGCCTTCGAAGATACCGTCGTTGCTGGATATGGTTATAGAACGGATGTTTACTTTAAAATCATCCGAAATCACTTTCGTAATTTTATTGACCAATCCAACATCATCGATACCGACAATATGTAATCCCGTTAAAAAGGCCAACTCCTTTTGTGAAGTCCATTTTGCTTTCACGATGCGATAGCCATAATTTGCCATCAGCTTAGCTGCATTCGGACAATTCGTCCGGTGGATTTTAATGCCATCATTCACTGTAATGAATCCAAAAACGTCATCACCTGGAATCGGATTGCAGCAAGGTGAGAGGGTGTAATCAATTTTTTGCAGATCATCACCGATCAGCAAAGTTTCGTAATCTTTTTTATTAATTTTATCTACCAATCCACCAATATGCGACGCGAATTGCTGCCCGTTTGGTTGATCGATATTTTTCTCGCTCAACGCAAATTCTTTGAGGTTTTTAATGTCAATTTCCCCTTTGGCAACGTTGTAGAATAGATCCTGCGATGACGGGAATTTAAAAAATGCCGTCAGTTTATTGATGTTTTCAGTGTTGTATGTGATTTTCAGCGATTTGAGTTTCCGTTCGAGAATTTCCTTTCCATCCTCAGCAACCCGCCTTTTCTCTTCTTTGAGCGCTGATTTTATTTTGGATTTGGCTTTGGCCGTTACTACAAAATTGAGCCAGTCCTCTTTGGGCGTCTGTTTGCTCGATGTAATGATTTCCACCTGATCGCCGTTTTGCAGTTTATGACTTAGCGGAACCAGTTTGTGGTTGACCTTAGCACCGATACAGCTTGCACCAAGATCGGAGTGTATCTCAAAAGCAAAGTCCAATGCAGTGGCGTTATGTGGCAGTTGGATGAGCGCACCCTTGGGTGTGAAGATAAAGATCTCGTCCGAAAACAGGTTCATCTTGAAGTCATCCAGAAAGTCCATTGCATTCTGCTCGGGATTACTCAATATTTCACGTACTTTCTGTATCCATTGATCCAATCCGCTATCCGAATTGGATTCTTTGTATTTCCAATGGGCGGCAAACCCTTTTTCGGCAATCTCGTTCATTCGTACCGTGCGGATCTGTACTTCCACCCATTGGCCTTTGGGGCCCATTACGGTCGTATGAAGAGATTCATACCCGTTGGCTTTCGGAGAAGAAATCCAATCCCTTAACCGGTCGGGATTTGGTCGATAAAGATCTGTGACAATTGAGTAAGCCTTCCAACAGTCGGCTTTTTCGTTTTCCTGCTCGGCATCGATGATGATTCGGATAGCGAAAAGATCATATACCTCCTCAAAAGGAATGGACTTCTTACGCATTTTGGTCCAAATGGAATGAATGGATTTCGGGCGGCCGAAGACCTGCGCATGGATACCCTGTTCATGAAGAATTTCATTAATCGGCTCTACAAAGTTGTGAATAAAGCGTTCGCGCTCGGCCTTCTTCTCATTTAGTTTTTTAGCGATAAACTTATACGTGTCGGGATCCGTATATTTCATGGAAAGATCTTCCAGTTCGGATTTAATTGCATACAAACCGAGGCGATGGGCCAGCGGCGCATACAGGTACGATGTTTCGGAAGCAATTTTAAGTTGTTTATCGCGTGGCATGAAATCCATTGTCCGCATGTTATGCAGCCGGTCGGCCAACTTGATGAGAATTACCCGAACATCGTCTGCTAATGTGAGCAACATTTTTCGGAAATTCTCTGCCTGCATCGAACTGTTGGGGTCAAAGATGCCGGATATTTTTGTCAATCCGTCGATGATGCGGGTTACTTTCTTGCCGAACTCACGCTCAATATCGTCTAACGTGATAGAGGTGTCCTCCACGACATCATGCAGCAATGCACACACGATGGATGTAGTCCCTAATCCGATTTCCTCCGCCGCAATCTGTGCAACCGCTATCGGATGATAAATGTAAGGTTCACCTGATTTACGACGCATATCTTTGTGGCTATCGAGTGCCAGATCGAATGCTTTGCGTATCATTTGCTTATCGCCACGTTGTAGAGTGGGTTTACAAGCACGTAGCAAAGCACGGTATCGCCGACGTATTTCCTTGCTTTCCGCTTCTAAATCAATCACTAATTCTTTCATTCGTACCTCTTCTCCCTAAAAAACGACAAACTTGCATATCAATCCAAGTTTATCTAAGTTTGTATATCCGTTATGATGATTGGACACGTTAATTGTCCGTTCGTTTAATCATATAAATATACGGATAATTATTGAAATAGTATAGATGAGCTACGTTACAGTGCTGACTTTTTTTGCAACGGTATTTCTTTCGGGGACTGCAGCGGCTCAGGATACTTTATCACAAGGGCTGATGCCTCCGCAGTCGTCGCAGCAGCGGGTGCCTACCACCTTGGTGGACGGGATACGTGTTCCTTGGGTGCTAATTCCCGAAGTGGAAGTTACCCGGAAACGTGTTTTTAGAAGCCCTGAAGACAAGGCCCGTTATCTTCGGCTTCGATATAATGTGCTTAAGGTGTTACCTTATGCAAAATATGCCCAACGCCGGTACGAACAACTTTATCGGGATTTGGCGCTCACCGGAAATAAACGTGAGCAGAAGCGGCTGGTAAAGGCTTGTGAAAAGGAGATCAAAGATATGTTCAATAAGGAAGTCAAAAATCTGACAATCTCGCAGGGAGAAATACTCATCAAATTGATCGACCGCCAAACTGGGAATTCCAGTTATGAAGTAGTCAAAGAATTACGAGGTGGTATTACGGCCTTTTTCTATCAATCCGTAGCCAGGGTATTTGGTCACAACCTGAAGAACACGTACAACGCCGAAGAAGACTTTGAGATAGAAAATATTATCCGAAGCCTGGAACGACCTTCATATCGCTATTTTTAAGCTCATTCCCATCCGCATTAATATGAACAAAGACAAGAAGCTGGACATCTTAGTAATTACAGTGCATCCCGACGATGCCGAGTTGGGATGCGGGGGCACCATTGCCAAACAGGTAGCAATGGGGCGTAAAGTAGGATTGATAGACCTTACGCGTGGTGAATTGGGTACCCGAGGTACCCCAGAAATACGTAAAACGGAAGCGGACGCCGCTGCCGACATATTGGGTTTGTCGGTACGGGAGAACTTAGGAATGCGTGATGGTTTTTTTCAAAATGACGAGCCTCATCAGCTAAAAGTTATTTATGCCCTGCGTAAATATCAGCCGGAAATCGTTATCGCCAATGCGCTGCACGACCGCCATCCCGATCATGGAAGAGCCGGCGAATTGGTGAACGATGCCGTGTTTCTGGCGGGGCTGCGTAAAATTGAAACGGTGGAAGATGGCATAAACCAAGCACCCCATCGCCCGCGGCTTGTGCTTCAGCTGATTCAGGATGAATACATCAAACCCGATATCGTTGTCGATGTTAGTGATCATTGGGAGCGCAAGATCGAGGCTATCAAAGCCTACCGGTCTCAGTTTTTCAGTGACTCGTACCACGCGACTGAACCGGAGACCTATATTTCGAAACCGGATTTTTTGGAATACATTGAGGCTAGGTCCAGAGAATATGGCAAATACATCGGCGCAAGGCATGCGGAAGGATTTACATGCCGGAGACTACTTGGAGTAGACGATGTGTTTGTGTTAAAATAGCGTTCTAAACCGCAAAGCTTTCTCCGCAAGCACATGTACGCGATGCGTTGGGATTATGAAATTCAAATCCTTTGCCGTTGAGACCATCGGAGTAATCCAATTCTGTCCCCGCTAGATAAAGGTACGATTTAATATCCAAGCAGATCTTAATTCCCTTATCTTCAAACAACTGATCTCCTTTTTTCTCTTCGTTGTCAAAATTGAGTTTATAGCTTAATCCCGAGCAACCCCCGCTTTCTACACCCACACGCACAAAATAGCGAGCATCGTAGCCTTCCTTGCGCATGATATCGTTGATCCGTTGTTTGGCTTTCTCCGTAATTGTTACCATTTGTTATTTTCGTTATCAGCTATTCGACTTCTGAATAGCTACAAAGATCGGAAAATTCCGCCGACATTACAAAGAGCTCACCGTTTGTTCCATGTCATAATTAAGAATTGACCATTGCCAATTATTTAACCGTCTTGTTTCCGAACACACGCATCAGGTAAAATAAAAACGGAAGTATAAATATACTGCCTATAAGCAGCGCCCAAGCAAGTGCGACGATTGTCTTTTTGTCGCCTATATGATGGAGTAGCGACAACCCATCGCCATTTTTGAAGAGCACCAATTCTGGATAATGTTGGTAGGTGGCGGCCAACAGAATCATGACCACCTGAAAGCCTGCCAGTACCCGTGATGCAGTGGCTTTTCTTCTTCGGAATGCGACGAAGGTGAGCATCAGGGATAGAGTAGCTAGTCCGATTGCCAATTGGCCAATGACACCGCCGAATATCCATTTAATTAATGGTATATTGGAATAGAATGCTGCCAGGAACACCAAAGCCCCTGCGGCGACGACAAGATAGATAAACCGTTTAGCAATGCGAACGGCTAGTAGCTGATCGACGCCTTGGTCTACGGTTCCGATGGCGTATGTTGCAGCCAAATATCCACATATGGCAGTTGTGAAGAAACCGATTGCAACGCCGAACCAGGTAAGCCAACTTCCTATATAGGCTGAAAAAAAATCGCTGGCTTGTGGATCGATGGTACGGGATACCGTAGCAGCGGCAATGACACCCAGGAAAAATGGCGTTACGATGCTTGACCACATAAAAATACGCGCGTATAGTACCTGCCAATGATCATCTACGGCATCATAATTCCGAAATACGAATGCCGTACCACGGGCGATAATGCCCAACAGCATGGCAACTAGTGGAATGTGCATGAATATGGACATGGTCGTATAAATTTCAGGAAAGCCAACAAAGAGAATTACAATTGCAATGATAAGCCACATGTGATTCGCTTCCCAAACGGGGCCGATAGCATTGGCCATGACCATCCGTATCTGGGGTTTGTAGCGACGTGGTACGACCAGTTCGACGATTCCGGCTCCAAAATCAGCACCTCCAAGCAGCAGATACAGGCAAATAGAGGCCCAGAGAAAAACGATAACAACGAATAACATATCAATCAACTCTTTGGTAAGCGGGATCGGTTACGTCGTATAGTTTACCAACCATTTTTATTTGTCGATAAAGTAAGAAAGCGACGATACCCGATAAAGAAACAAAGACAGCCGTAAACAAGTAAAATGAATATACAATCCCTGGCATTGGCGTTACGGCATCGGCCGTACGCATAACGCCGTGGATAATCCAAGGTTGCCGGCCTACTTCAGTAACAACCCAACCTGCTTCGATAGCAATGTACCCCAAAGGGGTGGCAATGATAAATAATCGTAACAGCCAGTTGCTTTCCAGCCAGGGTTTACGTTTGACGAGTGCAATGAAATATAACAATGCGAGCAACACCAGCGACACGCCAATTGTAACCATTACCTGGAATGCATAATGCGTAATGGCTATCGGTGGCCAGTTTTCTTTGGGAATATCTTTCAATCCGGTGACAGGCGTTGTGGTATCGCCATGAACAAGTAGGCTCAACATGCCGGGCAGTCTGATCGCATAATTGACTGTTTCGCCGGTTTCATCGGGTATGCCACCAATGATCAGCGGCGCGTTTGCTTGGGTTTCAAAATGGGCTTCCATAGCGGCTAGTTTTGCCGGTTGCCGAGACGCGACGTCCCGGGCCGAAATATCTCCGCTGATAGGTTGCAAGACTGCCGCCAAACAGGCAGATAGCGCAGAAATTCGGAACGCGGCCGTATGAAATACAACGTTTTTACGTTTAAGGATCATTAACGCATGTATGCCGGATACCGCAAATCCGGTGGCTACGAAGGCAGCCAGCGTCATGTGCAACGCTTGGGAAAACCATGCATCGTTAAACATCGCCTGGATCGGATCGATATTCATATATTGACCGTCGACGAAATCGAACCCCGTAGGGCTGTTCATCCATGCGTTGGCCGCTACCACCAATATGCCCGAGGCCAATCCGCTGAGTCCAACGATCACCCCGGTAATCCAATGGAACCATGGTCTCAGGCGATCCCATCCATATAAGAAAAATCCAAGGGCAATGGCCTCGATAAAAAACGCAGTGCCCTCCAGCGAAAAAGGCATGCCGAATATGGGACCGGCGTGTTCCATAAATGTTGGCCACAGCAATCCCAGTTCAAACGAAAGCATGGTGCCGGATACAGCACCGGTAGCAAAGAAAATGGCTACGCCTTTGCTCCACGCTTTGGTCAGCCCCCTGTAAATTTTATTACCGGTGCGAAGGTATATAAAATGTGAGATGGCCATAAAAAAAGGCATTACCATACCGATACAAGCAAATATGATGTGGAATCCGAGTGACATGGCCATCTGCGATCGCGCAGCAATAAAATCATCCATCATGTTTCAAAATAAACGTTATTTTATGTGTTTAAAGTTACCGGTTTTTCATGACAGCGAGTAGAATTGTTGGGGGGTAACTTCACCTAGCTGGTAATTTATATAAATTCTAAATAGTATAGTTGTTTTAAATAATTAACTCAGTAATTAAAAATTTTACTGGATTTCTTTGCGTACATTTGCCCTATGACCTTTGGGCTGATTCGGAGAATCAAATTATACACTAAACAAACCCTAGGCTTCCTCATCGGAAGCCGAACTGATTTGACCTTGGAAAACAGGCTTTTCAATTCGATGACATTGATTGCCCTTTTTATAATGGTATTCAATATCCCATTTAATTATTTTTCGGGTTTACGGATGACTGCACTGATCTTTGCATGCCTCACATTAATGATCGGCTATTTATATTACTTGGCCCGCTTCAGGAAGCAAGTATCGATCAGTATTACTATCTGTTCTTTTTTGGTGATGCTGCTGTTTGCAGTCAATTATTTCTTCAGCGGCGGCATTCAAGGAGCGACCTTTCTTTCGCTTATGCTTGCTTTTGTACTTATCATCATTGTGTCTCCGAAGAAATATTATGCGTTATGGGTCGCATCGAGCTTGTTGGTGGTGGCGGGGCTGTTGTGGGCAGAATATCATCATCCTGAGATTATCCGGGTTTCTTATTCGGATAGAAAGGCGCTTTTCATCGATATCGCTTTTACTTATGCAACCGGCATTGTGGTTAGCTTCTTCAGTATATTTTATCTAAAGCAGGCTTATAATGCAGAGAAAAGATCTGCTGATCAGAAGACTATTGAATTGACGCAGTTAAATGAAGAAAAGCTGAAATTATTTTCCATCATCTCCCACGACTTACAGGCACCGTTGTCCTCGCTGCACAGCTATGTACGATTGGTTGCCAATGACCGCTTTAACTCGGATGAACGGAAACAAGTGGAACGCGGGCTGGCAAACGCTCTTCACGGTACGCAAGAGATGCTTTCCAATCTGTTGGTGTGGTCTCAAAACCAACTGGATGGGGCACGCATAGTGTTGACACCTAATAATATACAGGATGTTCTGGTACCGGTTATCGACATTCAGAGAATCTACGCCGATCAAAAGGGAATCGTATTGGAAACAACTATTGATGGATCATTAAAAGCTTTAGTCGACCGGGATATGTTGCAACTTATCGTGAGGAATTTAATAAATAATGCAATCAAATTTACCCCACCTAATGGGAGTATCCATGTCTCTGCGCTGCGGTCTGGGATGCTGTGTGAAATCACCGTGGAAGATAATGGAACAGGAATACCAGCTGAACAACAAGCAGCATTATTCTCTTTAAAAACACGGTCCACTTATGGTACAAACAACGAACGAGGGATTGGACTGGGATTATTTCTGTGCAATGAATATGCGCAGGCACAGAATGGTTCAATATCGTTCGAAAGTGAGCTGGGCAAGGGCACCCGGTTTTGCCTCCGGTTGCCGCTTATAACAGCGGAGGCAGAACGCGGATAGCAGATCATTTTACTACACTGCCGGCCCGTGTAAAATATTTATAGTACCACGAGTCATGCAGGTCACTGATGATGACCCCTTTGCTGGTAGATACATGTACAAACTTGTTGTTATGGAGGTAGATACCTACATGGTCTATTTCCCTGCGCCCGAAAGAGAAAAACACCAGGTCACCTTCCTGCAACTGTCGTTCATATTTACGTTTGATGTGGTTGGCCATGTCTTTAGATACACGTGGCACCGACTTACCATAAACATCCTGCATGACCAAACCCACAAATGCGGAGCAATCCAGTCCCTGGCGGCCTGTTCCCCCTGAGCGATGAGGCGTGCCCATCCATTCGTCGATATAACTATACAGGGCGGCAGTTTCCAATTGGCTGGGGGCTACCCCCAATACCTCCGCATAGCCCTCCAGCAACCGATTTCCTGCCCGTACATCCTTGCGTGATGTGCTAGCATCGGTGAGGATTGTGCCTTTTGCACCCTTTCTGTCTTTGGCCTTCTTTTTATAAGCCGTCGACGTAACGGCCCTGTCCGGTGGAAGTGCGTTTTTGCGCGTGAGGCAGCCGGTTAACAAGAAGATGGATAATGAGAAGCATCCCAATAAGGACACGCGAATATATTTCATGGTCTCTTCCGCTAATAATTGCGAGCTAATTTATGTAATTATGCCCAAAAATCTCCTAATCTCTTACCTTTGCACAATGGTCATTAAAACGGCAACATTTATAAGCAGCAATACCCGTGTGGATAAATTACCTACTGCCCGTTTACCTGAATACGCATTTATTGGCCGTTCCAATGTGGGTAAATCTTCGTTGATCAACGCTCTTACAGGAAATCGGCATCTGGCTAAAACTTCGCAAACACCGGGAAAGACGCAGTTGATCAACCATTTCCTGATCAATGACGCCTGGTATTTGGTGGACCTCCCGGGGTATGGCTTTGCAAAGGTTTCTAAATCCAGTCGTGCTGCTTGGGAGAAGTTTATCCGTCGCTATTTAGTAACGCGGGAAAACCTACAGTGTGTGTTTGTGCTGATCGACAGTCGACATGAACCCCAGCGGATCGACCTGGATTTCTGTTATTGGTTGGGTGAAAACAGCATTCCTTTTATGTTGGTTTTTACCAAGGCGGATAAGCTGTCGACCCTGAAATCCCAGTCGCACATCGAAAAGTTCCGAAAAGCACTGCTGCAATGGTTTGAGGAAGTGCCAGCCTATTTCCTTACATCGGCGGAAACCCGGTTGGGGTGCGACAGGATACTGGCCGCCATTGATGACATTAATACGAATTTTGAACCCACCGAGGTGTCATGAAGAAATACTTTTCCCTGGTGCTTTTTGCTCATAGCATCTTCGCACTTCCTTTTGCCATCATCGGTTTTTTTCTTGCCGTTAATACGACGGCTTATGAATTTGACTGGTTGAAATTGGCGCTGATGCTGGCCTGCATGGTATTTGCACGCAATGCTGCCATGGCGTTTAACCGCTACCTGGACCGAGATATTGACGCAATCAACCCGCGTACAGCCATGCGTGATATCCCGTCGGGGAAGGTCAGTCCAACACAAGCGTTCACGTTTACCATCGTCAACTGTGTGTTGTTTGTCGGAGCCACCTGGTTTATCAATCCGATTTGCTTTTTTCTTTCGCCGATAGCACTAGCTGTGATCTTGGGTTATAGTTACATGAAACGATTAACACCGCTTTGTCACCTCGTTTTGGGGCTGGGACTTGGCTTGGCACCCATCGGAGCTTATCTTGTAGTGACCGGTGCGTTTCACATTGTTCCAATCTTTTATTCGCTGGCGGTTTTATTTTGGGTGGGCGGATTCGATATTATCTATGCGCTGCAGGATGAGGAGTTTGACCGCGAGCACCAACTTAGTTCCATTCCTGCTTGGTTGGGCAAGCGGGGAGCGTTACATGTTTCAGAGGTTTTTCATGTGCTATCCGCTATTTTTGTCATCCTACCCCTGTTTTTCATTTCACTGGGTGCGTATTATATGACTGGCGTGGTTTTTTATTGTGCGCTTCTCATCTACCAACATCGGATCGTAAGCCCCTCAGACTTGAGCAAAGTGAACCGGGCATTTATGACCACGAACGGCATCGCTTCAGTTGTGTTTGCCTGTTTCTTCTTATTGGATATGGTTTTTTGATTTGTCATTCCCTGAATAAATCCCTTTATTTGCAAAAATCTGAAATGACGAATGGCGAAGAATTTACTGATTGTAGAGTCACCAGCAAAAGCAAAAACAATAGAAGGATATTTGGGTAAAGACTTTTTGGTCAAATCCAGTTACGGGCATATCCGTGATTTGGTAAAGACCGATGATGCGATTGATACCGAAAACAATTTTAAACAAAAATATGAAGTTCCTGCTGATAAAAAGTCTGTAGTCAGCGAGTTGAAAAAATTAGCCAAAGAAGCCGAGACGGTTTGGTTAGCTTCCGATGAGGACCGCGAAGGAGAAGCTATCTCATGGCATTTATACGAGACCCTCGGCCTTCAGGACGATCGTACAAAGCGAATTGTTTTTCATGAAATCACCAAACCTGCTATTCTCAAAGCCATCGAAACGCCTCGGGGAATCGATTTCAATTTGGTGAATGCCCAGCAGGCACGGCGCGTACTGGACAGACTGGTAGGCTTTGAACTGTCTCCGGTATTGTGGAAGAAAGTAAAGCCCTCCCTTTCGGCAGGAAGGGTACAATCCGTGGCGGTTCGGTTGATTGTGGATCGCGAGCGGGAGATCAACCGTTTTCAGGCAGAAGCTGCGTTTAAAATTGTGGCTATCTTCCATACCGACAACCCGAAAGAATTATTCAAGGCTGAATTACCACAGCGGTTTCCGGTATTGGCGGATGCTGAACAATTTCTGAAAGATTGCGTGACTGCCGAGTTTGTTGTCAATAATTTGGAAACCAAGCCGTCTAAGCGCAATCCGGCGGCACCCTTTACGACTTCCACACTTCAGCAGGAGGCCAGCCGTAAGTTAGGTTTTTCTGTGGCACGTACCATGGCGGTTGCACAACGGCTTTACGAAGCCGGTAGAATTACGTACATGCGTACCGACTCGGTGAATCTGAGTGACACAGCATTATTGGGGGCCGAAGAAGAGATTAAAGCAGCTTATGGAGCCAATTATCATAAACGCCGACAGTACCGGACGAAATCGGCTGGCGCGCAGGAGGCACACGAAGCCATTCGTCCCACGTATTTCGATCGACATACCATTGAGGGGGATAACGCCGATAGGCGATTGTATGAATTAATCTGGAAGCGTGCCATAGCGTCTCAGATGAGCGAGGCGGAATTTGAAAAAACGACGGCAAAAATCGGTGTCTCCACGCGAAGTGAAGAATTGGTAGCCAATGGAGAAGTAATGCGATTTGATGGCTTCTTAAAAGTATATTTTGAGTCAACAGATGAGGAACAGGAAGTCAACCTGGATGGCGATGGAAACAATGCATTACTCCCGCCGTTGCAACGAAACCAACAGGTAAAATTGCGGACGATGACTGCTACCGAACGTTTTTCCCGTCCGCCCGCTCGTTACACGGAAGCCAGTCTCGTTAAAAAATTGGAAGAGCTTGGCATTGGCCGGCCTTCTACCTATGCACCAACCATTTCAACAATCCAGAATCGGGGATATGTGGTGAAGGAAGAACGCGAAGGAAAACCAAGGGATTATCGGGTGTTGGAACTTCAGGGTACACAGTTGTCGACCGTAACCAAGACGGAAATTACAGGTGCGGAAAAAGCAAAGTTATTCCCAACCGATATCGGCGTGGTTGTCAATGATTTTTTGGTTGAACACTTCAAAGGCATTGTAGACTTCCATTTTACGGCAAAGGTTGAAAAGGAATTTGATGAGATTGCGCAGGGAATGAAAGAATGGACGGATATGCTGCGTGGATTCTATGGGCCATTTCACACCGAAGTGGAAACCACTATCAAACATGCAGACCGCGCTACCAATGAACGTGAATTGGGGGTCGACCCTGAATCGGGCAAGCGGGTCAGTGTACGCATTGGCCGGTTTGGGCCCATGGTGCAAATCGGATTGACAGACGATGAAGAAAAACCCCGTTATGCCAGCTTGAGGCCCGGACAAATGATTGAAACCATCACATTTGAAGAGGCACTTGATTTATTTAAATTACCCAAGAAAATAGGAGAGTTCGAGGGGAAAGAAATGACCGTGGCCATTGGTCGATTCGGCCCTTACATTCGGCATAATAATGCCTTTTATTCGTTGCCCAAGGACATCGACCCGCATGGTGTGACAACCGATGCAGCAATACAGATTATTCAGGATAAAAGGCAACGGGATCTGGAGAAAATAGTCAAAGTGTTTGATGAGAATCCAGATGCGCGCATAGAAAATGGTCGTTGGGGACCATTTATCCGCTTTGGCAAACAGAATATTAAAATACCTAAAGGTACAGAGGTGAATTCTATTACCTATGCCGATGTGCTGAAATGGGCAGAAGCAAGCGATAAAAAGCCAAAAAGGAAAGGGAAAAAGTAATAGAAGCATAGGTCAAGAGGGCCATCAGCCGATAACTGATAGCCGATAGCTAAATAGAAATGAAAAAGGACCTGCCCGAAAATATAGTCAGTGACATTTCGATTGCGGTGGTTCTGGAAAGTGAATCGCCAACAGGAAAAGTATGGAATGTTTACCTGATCAATGAAAAGAATGTGCCCATCAAAAATGTGATGGTCAGCTCGAAGGGCTATGGCATTAAAGACGAAAAGGAAGTAAAAACCTCTGTTTTACGCCACTTTATCGGCGATATGGACCCCCGGGATTATGCTAAAATCGAAGCGATCGACGAACAGGTATTTGGGTTGACCAACGAGTATTGGCTTAGCTATTACATCGATGGGACCATCTATGATAAGAAATACATCTTTTTACCCGAAAGTATCGTTGACGACAACCTAATCAAAATACCGGTATTAAATAAACCCGGTGTGTTGATCGGAGGAAATAACTGATTAATGGTTAGAAAAAACAAGATCATCGCGATTGATGGCTATTCGTCTTGCGGTAAAAGCACGGTGGCTAAGGCATTGGCTGAAAGGCTTCACTATGTTTATATCGATAGCGGAGCGATGTATCGCGCCGTGACACTCTATTTCCTTCGAAACAACATTTCAATTAGGGATGTAGAAGCGGTGAACCGTGCACTGGAGAATATTCATATAGATTTTCATAACGAAGCTGGAAAGACCTGTCTTTTCCTAAACAGTGAAGATGTATCGGAGGAGATCAGACAGATGTATGTTTCGGACTATGTGAGCGAAGTCAGTGCCGTAAAAGCGGTGCGCTCGGCAATGGTCTCTCAACAGCAAAAATTAGGACAACGTCGTAATATCGTAATGGATGGTCGTGACATCGGTACAACGGTATTTCCAGACGCCGATTTAAAGGTCTTCATGACAGCGGATCCGAAAGTGCGTGCTGAACGGCGTTACCTGGAATTGAAGAATAAGGGGGAAACCACCACCCTGGAAGAAGTATTTGAAAATCTAGCGCATCGCGACTATATTGACACCACACGTGAAGAAAGCCCCCTGATCCGGGCGGAAGATGCCATCGTGCTGGACAACAGCGACCTTAACGAAGCACAGCAGTTACAGTTTGTCCTTGATCGGTTATAAACGCCCCGGATATTCCGCCAAACCCCGCTCCAGGCAAATCAGCGCCCGTTTCAGATCATTTACATTTAAAACGTAAGCTAACCGGACTTCATTCTTTCCGGATCCGGGCGTGTTATAAAAGCCGCTCGCAGGAGCCATCATGACGGTTTGGTTTTCGTAGGAGAAATGCTCCAGCATCCACTGGCAGAACCGGTCAGCATCATCCACCGGCAGACGGGCGACCACATAAAATGCACCTCCCGGGTTGGGACTATACACGCCATCGATCGCATTCAGGCCAGCGACCAATACATCCCTTCTAGCGGTATATTCATTCGTTACCGCATCAAAATAAGATTGCGGCGTATCTATAGCTGCTTCGGCGGCAATCTGAGCCACGGCAGGGGCGCTGAGTCGGGCCTGTGCAAATTTCAATACGGTGCTCCAGAGGGTTTTGTTTTTGGTAATTAGGCAGCCCAACCGCGCTCCACAGGCGCTATAACGTTTGGAAACCGTATCGATCACGACGGTATGCTGTTCCAGCCCTTCAAGTTGCATAGGGGATACGAACTCACGGCCATCGTAGCAAAATTCGCGATAGGCTTCGTCGATAATCAAAAATAAATCATATTTCAGGCAGAGCTCCCTGAGTGCTCCCAGTTCTTCACGGGAGTAAAGGTACCCCGTGGGGTTATTCGGGTTGCAGAGTACAATGGCCCTTGTTTTTGCGGTAATGGCGGCCTCAAAGTCCGCGATGGGGGGGAGTGCAAATCCCTGATCGATGCTGGACAATATCGGAACGATAACGGCACCCGCAGCACGGGTAAAGCTGTTGTAATTAGCATAGAAAGGTTCGGGGATAATCACTTCCTCACCAGGATTGATACAAGCTTGCATGGCGAACGAAAGTGCCTCGGAGCCTCCGTTGGTAACGATAATATCGTCGGGGCTAATGGCGTAGCCCAGGTTGTTGTAATAGCCCGCTAATTTGTTGCGGTACGATTCGATGCCCTCAGATGGGGTGTATGCCCATACCTTGAAATCGATGTTCCGGATCGCCTCCAGCATACCCTCGGGTGTTTCAATATCAGGCTGGCCAATATTGAGGTGATACACATGTTTGCCCTCCCGCTTGGCCTTTTCAGCATAGGGGGTGAGCTTACGGATGGGGGAAGCCGGCATTTCGTCGCCTTTTATACTAATCGCAGGCATGTCACTTTGTTATTACGAGATGAATTTCGACGCAATATTAAGCATAGCTTTTCATTTAAAAGCAAAAAAAAACCGCTAAATCGATAGCGGCTTTTTATGTTTTGATAACTGACTGTAAATTAGCCAGTCACCTCTCCCTTGATGTAGAGTGTCTTTACGGGTGTTTTGGTATTTGACCGTACGGTGAAATTCTTGGTGAACGGCTGTTTAGCTGCTGCATTATACGTAACCGATATGGTACCCTTTTCTCCGGGTTTTACAGGAGTTTTCGTGAACTCAGCCACCGAGCATCCACAAGAAGGCTTCACTTCATTGATGATGATCGGTTCGGTACCTACATTGGTAAACGTAAATACGTGCGTAACGGGCTCTCCCTGAGGTATTTTTCCGAAATCATGCGTTTCTTTGTCAAACTGAAACTCTGCTTTGCTGTTTTGCTGGGCTAAAGCCGTGGTGCACATAAAGGCAACCAACAGGACACATATAGAAGTAATTTTTTTCATCGTAGTTTTTTTTGTGGTAAATGCTCTTTTAGTGACAATAGCACAAATTTACCGTTTTGGATTGATAAGGTCAAAAAATGTTCCAAAAATAACAGACATTTGCACACTTTACCGTGAATTGGCGTTATCTCCGGAGCTTTCAGTGCGGGTTATCTCTCGTTAATTAAGGGATGTTGAGGTACTTATGGGTTTGCAATGATATTTCCCATTTGGGGTTTTGCATTACATAGTTTACAATCAGCGGTGTCATTTCCTGCGCCTTTGACCATTCGGGTTGAAGGTAGAGGCGGCAGGAAGGAGGTACGAGCGCGGCATGTTTTTCGGCCCATGCAAAATCACTTTTGTTGAAAACAATCACTTTCAGTTCGCCTGCAGCGGCGATGACATCGGGTAATGGTCCCTTGAATTTCTTGGGGGAAAGGCAAATCCAGTCCCAATGTCCGCTCAGCGGATAAGCACCGGATGTCTCGATGAAGGTTTTGATACCTGCGGCATGCAACCCCTGCGTAAGGTAATCCAGGTTGTAAATCAAGGGTTCACCTCCGGTTACGACCACCGCTTTTGACGGATGTTGCTTGGCATGCTCGATAATCGTATCGGCCGGAGTAAGCGGATGCAGGTCCGCATCCCAGCTTTCCTTTACATCACACCAGTGACATCCAACGTCACATCCGCCTAGGCGGATAAAGTAGGCTGCTTTGCCCGTATGATACCCTTCCCCTTGTATGGTGTAAAATTCTTCCATCAAAGGGAGTAGCGTGCCGTCTTCTGGAACTTGATGTGCCATTTGTGATTTCAAGGGTGCAAAGATACGGAATTTTGTAGCGTTTTTTGATTTTAGATCGTTACGATAACTAGAAACAATCCTGATCGTAAGCAGGATCAAGTAAAACCTTATTATGAAACACCATGAGCGTAACCTTTTCTCAACAATGTCGGTTGGTGCGGGATGCATCCGTCGCCTTTCTCTTGATGATGTTAGCTGCTGCTTGCAGCGATAAATTGGAGACCACGTATACGTACCGCACACAGGTACCGGTCTACATGGAGGTAGATGTTTTCCGTAGCATGGAGGTGGGATCCACTACCGCCAAACCGCTGTCCGCCACGGGCAAAATTTACGTTTATGAAGATTATCTCTTTATTAACGAACCCCAGAAAGGCATCCACGTGATTGATAACCGGGACCCTTCCAGTCCGAAGAACCTGAATTTCATCGACATTCCCGGCAACATGGATCTGGCCGTCAATGGAGGTATTCTCTATGCAGACAGCTACATTGACTTATTGGCGTTTAATATTAGCAATATGCAGGAAATCAGGCTGGTTGAACGGGTTGAAAATGTCTTTCCGCATATGTTTACTGATTTGAATCAGACACTATTTGTCACCTACAGGGACACGGTTATTACCTATACGGAATCCGAGCGGAAAAAATGGATCTGGTATGATGGAATGGCATTTAACAATGGTGCGGTGATTAGTCCCGGTGGAAGCTACGGGCAGGGCGGATCCCTGGCCCGGTTCACACTGGCTCGGGAACACCTGTATGCGGTGGACGAAAATAGCCTGCGGCTATTCGATGTAAGAACGGCCGAAAAGCCGGAGTTTGTGAGTTCGATCCCCTTGGGCTGGGGCATTGAAACGATTTTTCCGTTTGACAATAAGTTGTTTATCGGTTCTACGACCGGTATGCATATTTATGACATCGGAAATCCGGAACAGCCCGAGGAGATGGCTGTGTACAGTCACATCACCGCCTGTGACCCTGTGGTGGTGAACGAAAAGTACGCATTCGTAACCTTGCGAAGTGGTAATTTGTGCCAACAAGGTGAAGATTTGTTGGAAGTGCTGGATATTCAGGATCCCTATCACCCAAAGTTGTTGAAAGCTTACGATATGGAAAACCCGCATGGTCTTGGGCTTGCCGGCGATCAACTGTATGTTTGCGAAGGCAATTTTGGTTTAAAACGCTTTCAGATTGCCGATGTGATGAACATCGATACCCACCTGATCGAACACCTAACAGATAAAAAGGCGATCGATGTCATCCCCACGGATAAATCGGTGATCGTGATCGGACCGGAAGGGGTTTGTCAGTATGCTTATTCGAACGATGGTCCATTGCAGTTATTGAGTTGTATCCGTGTGGCCCCCTAAATGCGTAAGTTGATGAAAAAAGTGAAACTGATGGTTGCCGTGCTTGGGTGCTCGTTGTGGAGTGCGCAGCTTCTCGGCCAGCCGGCTCGTTTTACGAATCAAACGGAGTTTGGATTGCTCCAGGGAAAAGGGGCATTTAGGCAGGGAGGTAGCTTCACATTGCAGACATTTAATGGCATTCGCCTGAACGAGTTTGCCGAAGTCGGCGGTACCGTCGGACTGGATGCCTATCCGGACATTACATTGGTGCCGCTTGCATTCGGATGGCGCGGCGTGATCCCGGCAGGTAACGTGTCGCCTTTCCTTGCGATGGACGTCGGTTATGCATTCGATTGGCTCAAGAAGGAAACGGAGATCAGCTGGTATAGCGGAGGCCTGATGTTTAACCCGTCGATTGGGGTCAGGATTCGATCCAAAAAGACCGACCGTTTCTTGCTGGCAGTCGGCTATAAAAGGCAGCAATATTCGCACTACGAAGGACGCCTATTGTCCGGTGAATTTGCGGTGGTACCGGAAACAGAGCGCTCGGCGCTGCCACCGGGGTTTGAATTTCTACAAAGAGACGACTATATCCTTCAACGGCTTTCGATTCGGGTGGGAGTGATGTTTTAAATAGTTAGCATTTTCGGATTTCCTTTTTTACCTTTGCGCCGAACACAAAATCACGCTTGTATCGTGATTTCGGAATTTTTTTATAACACAAAATCATACTTGTAAATGATTCACATTACCCTACCCGATGGCTCCCGGCGTCAATACGCGAAGGGGACCACAGCGATGGAAATCGCACAATCCATTTCAGAAGGCTTGGCCCGCAATGTGTTGGCCGCAGAAGTAAACGGTGAAGTCTGGGATGCCTCACGCCCGATCGAAGCGGATTCCTCCGTACGATTGCTTACCTGGAACGATAAGGAAGGTAAGTCGACCTTCTGGCATTCGTCTGCGCACTTAATGGCCGAAGCACTGGAAGCCCTTTACCCCGGTACAAAATTCGGAATCGGGCCTGCTATCGAGACCGGATTCTATTATGATGTTGATTTCGGTGACCGAGAATTTTCGTCCGATGATTTCAAGCAGATCGAGGACAAGATGATCGAGCTTGCTCGTGCAAAAACCGAATATGTGCGTAAACCGGTGAGCAAGGCCGATGCCGAAGCCTATTTTACCGAAAAAGGCGATGAATATAAGCTCGATCTGATCAAGGATTTGCCGGATGGAAGCCTTACGTTTTACACCCAGGGAAACTTTACCGATCTATGCCGTGGACCGCATATTCCGAATACCGGATTTATCAAAGCAGTGAAGTTAACAAATGTCGCGGGAGCGTATTGGCGTGGCGACGAAAGCCGGAAGCAGCTTACCCGCATTTATGGAGTGACTTTTCCCAAGGCCGGTGAATTGGCCGATTACCTTCACATGATCGAGGAAGCGAAAAAACGCGACCACCGGAAGCTGGGAAGAGAACTGGAGTTGTTTGCTTTCTCTGAAAAAGTAGGATTGGGCCTTCCCTTGTGGCTGCCCAAAGGAGCACGGTTACGACAGAAGTTGATTGACTTTATGCAGCGTGCCCAGTTAAAGGCGGGGTATGAGCCGGTAGTGACACCGCACATCGGGCATAAAAATCTCTACGTCACCTCTGGTCACTATGAGAAATACGGAGCAGATTCATTCCAGCCCATTCATACACCACAAGAAGGGGAGGAGTTCCTGCTGAAACCGATGAACTGCCCGCATCATTGTGAAATCTACAAAATCAAACCCCGCTCTTACAAGGATCTGCCCATCCGCTATGCGGAGTTTGGCACGGTTTACCGCTATGAACAGAGCGGGGAGCTGCATGGACTGACCCGCGTACGTGGATTTACACAGGACGATGCCCACCTATTCTGCCGTCCGGACCAAGTGAAAGACGAGTTTAAAAAAGTAATTGATTTAGTGCTTTATGTGTTTGGCGCGTTGGGCTTCGACGACTACATCGCTCAAATTTCATTGCGCGATCCTGAAAACCGTGCGAAATACATCGGTACGGACGAAAATTGGGACCGTGCAGAAAGAGATATTATTGAAGCTGCTGAGGAAAAGGGCTTAAAGACCGTCGTAGAATATGGAGAGGCGGCTTTCTACGGTCCGAAACTTGACTTCATGGTAAAAGATGCTTTGGGTCGTAAATGGCAATTGGGAACTATTCAGGTAGATTACAATCTGCCCGAACGATTTGAACTGGAATATACCGGTAGCGACAACGTCAAACATCGGCCCGTGATGATTCACCGGGCTCCATTTGGGTCACTGGAGCGCTTTGTCGCTGTGTTGATCGAGCATTGTGCCGGGCAGTTTCCATTGTGGCTTGCACCTGAGCAGTTTATCATTCTTCCTGTATCCGAAAAATACGAAGAATATGCAAAAAAACTTTTGGAATCGCTCAATAATTCCGATATTCGCGGCTTGGTTGACCTGCGTGACGAGAAGGTAGGTCGCAAGATCAGGGATGCAGAATTAAAAAAAATCCCATACATGCTCATTGTTGGTGAAAAAGAAGCTGAAAACGGCACGGTTTCTGTTCGTAAACACGGCCAAGGCGACCTTGGAACGATGAGCGTAAATGAATTTAGCGAACAGTTAATAAAAGAGATAACCGTTTAATTATTTTAGACATTTGGCATTAAATAGACCAGGATTCAGAGGCCCGAGACCTCCGTTTAAGAAAAAGGAGCCAGAACATCGTATTAATGAAAACATCCGAGTACCGGAAGTGCGATTGGTGGGCGAAAATGTAGAACAAGGGATATTCCCAACGCGTAAGGCATTGGAGTTGGCCGACGAATTGGAACTGGATTTAGTAGAGATTTCGCCAAATGCTACCCCCCCGGTTTGCCGGATCATCGACTACAGCAAGTTCATCTACGAACAGAAGAAAAAGCAGAAGGAGATCAAGGCGAACGCCAAACAAACGGTGATCAAGGAAATTCGCTTTGGACCCAATACGAATGATCACGACTTCGAGTTTAAGCTCAAGCATGCGATCAAATTTCTGGAAGCAGGCGAAAAAGTACGCGCTTATGTACATTTTAAAGGTCGGGCAATTGTATATAAAGAGCAGGGGGAGATTCTATTGCTGCGTTTTGCTCAAGCGCTGGAAGAATATGGTAAAGTAGAACTGCTTCCAAAATTGGAAGGAAAGCGGATGTTTCTAACAGTAGCACCCAAAGTGAGTGCTAAGAAATAAGAACTTAATAAATCGATATATAATTTTAATAAATCATGCCAAAAGTAAAAACCAATTCCAGTGCAAAAAAGCGTTTCAAGCTTACTGGAACAGGTAAGATTGCGCGCAAACATGCCTTCAAAAGTCACATCCTGACCAAGAAAAGCACCAAGCGGAAACGCAATCTAACGCAAACCGGTTTAGTGTCTGAAGCGGATATGGGCAACGTGAAACGTATGCTCGCTATCGGCAAATAACTGAAAAGTTAAAAGTAAAAAGTTAAAAATTAGTAACCGGGTACTGGGTTGTAAGACCGTTGCAAAACACGGCGCCTGCTACCAAAAAACAAAAAAATATGCCACGTTCGGTTAATGCAGTAGCGTCCAGAAGAAGACGCAAAAAGATCCTCAAATTGGCCAAGGGCTATTATGGGGCACGCAGCAAAGTATATACCGTTGCAAAAAATACAGTAGAAAAAGGATTGCAGTACGCTTACCGCGACCGCAAAACCAAAAAGAGGGAATTCAGGGCTTTATGGATACAGCGTATCAACGCCGGCGCCCGTGAACACGGAATTTCGTATTCACAACTGATCGGTAAGCTGAATGCCAAAAACATTGGGTTGAACCGCAAGGTATTGGCAGACTTGGCCATGAACAACCCCGAGGCATTCAAAGCCGTAGTTGATGCAGTGAAATAAAGTTTTAACCCGATATCGATTTTGTTAAGAAAAAGGGAAGCCATCGGCTTCCTTTTTTATTTTTCGATTTTAGCTAATAAATCGACCAAGCGATTCGAATAGCCGTATTCATTGTCGTACCATCCCACTACTTTTGCCAGTCCTCCAACGACGGATGTTAGCTGTGCATCAAAAATACACGAATAGGGACTGTTAATAATATCGACCGATACAATGGGATCTTCAGTGTATTGGAGAATGTTTTTCAAGGTTTGTTCCGCAGCTTTTTTAAAGGTGCTGTTGATCTCGTCGACTGTGGGTTGATTGCGCAAGATACAGGTGAAGTCGGTAAGCGATCCATTCAATACAGGCACCCGTATACCTGCACCTCCCAACTTTCCTTCAAGATGCGGAAACACGTTGGTTACCGCCTTGGCAGCACCGGTTGTTGTGGGAATGATTGATGCCGGGGCAGCTCGTGCCCTACGGAGATCGCGATGCGGAGCATCATGTAAATTCTGGTCGCCGGTCATGCTATGTACAGTGGTAATATAACCGTCAACAATCCCCCAATTATCATCAAGCACCTTTATTAGAGGAGCGACGTTGTTGGTGGTACAGGAAGCATTTGACAATAGGGAAGCGCGCAGATCCAAGGAAGTATCGTTCACGCCCAAAACCACCGTTGGGATCTCTTTATCCGGCGAAGGGGCCGATAGGATCACTTGGCGGGCACCTGCAGCTAAGTGACCGGATGCCGCCTCCCGCGTGACGTGCTTTCCAGTCGATTCAACCACTGCATCGATGTCCATCACTTTCCATGGAAGCAGATGCGGTGCACGTTCGTTGAGTACGGTAATTGGCTGACCGTCGATGACCAATGCATTGTTAGCTACCTCTACTGTGCCCGGATAGCGGCCGTGCACGGAATCATATTTAAATAGATGTGCTAGTGTCTGGGAGTCTGCTAAATCATTGATGGCGGTGACGCGGATTCCCGTGTGTTTTCTCAATAGTAGGTTACGGAGCGTATTTCGGCCGATACGGCCAAATCCATTGATGGCAATAGTTAGCATATTAATTGGATTAACGTGGCTTAGCCACAGTCAAAGTTACACATTTAGATCCGATCGAATGAAACAAAATATCGGAGCTATGGGTTATACAGACATGAGCAAGAACGAAAAGTTTGAACCAAAGGATTCCGAACAACGGCGTCCAAAAGCCGATCGGACAGTTAAACATGCCAAGGATCGCGATTATCAGGAGGAAGAGCCGACGATAATAGCTCCGGCGCTGAAACGAAAATACAGTGAACAACCACCTACCAAGCACAATTCAAAAACATGAGTTGCCTGCAGGAATCAATTGAGCTTAGTTGCGAATGGCTGCCACCACGTCTTTGATGTTCCGCTCGCCATCCCAGTATTCTTTTAATTGGCCATTGTTGCCATAGATATATACTGCGGGATATTGGGACGGGATATGGAATTTATTGATGAAGTCAGCATTTTTATCATACAATAGTTCAACGTTATCTTTTCCGACTAGTGGTTTTGCATGGGTCTCCAAAAAAGTACTCATCAATGCGGGATCGTTCATTGATACAAAATAAAAATTAGCGTCCTGCACTTCGCTATAGTGTTCGCCTAAGTGGCTAGCTTCGTGCTGACAGTGGCCACAGGTAGGGTCAAACAGGATAAAAACCAGGTTTCCTTTTTTGGCGAGATCTGCTTTGGTAAATTGTATGCCGCTTCGCAATATATAAAAAGTAAAATCTGGGATGACTGGTGTCGGCTGCGAAGACGGTGCCGGCTGCTGGGCAGTAGCAGTTTGTGGTCTTGTTGCCGACTGTTCTTCTCCGACATCGGCCGATTGGGCTTCTGCAGCCGAATTAGTGGATTTTACGTTGTTATCGCAGGAAATTGCCGCTACCGATAAGAAAATGCCGGCTGCCGTCAATATAGATGTTGTACGTACTGTCATGGACACAAAGATAGGAGATTATGTGGAGAGTTTGCGAACTAAAAGTTGGCAGGTGTAGCTATCCTTCAACTCCAAGATGATTGCCTTTCCAACCAAAACCCGATCTATCGTCTGCTGGTTATAATGACGGATGGTTATGAGTTCCAGTCCTTTCTGATGTTGCACTTCGTACCGCGTAGCCAGATCATTGAGTAATGCCGTTACATTTTCGCCAGTATCATCTATGCTGACGGAGAAATTTACCGCACTGTTATGCATCATATTTACTTTAATATGATGTCGGTGGAATTTGGCAAAAATATCACTCAAATTGTCTTCCACAATAAATGAAAAATCTTTGGGGAGTACAGAAATTAAAATCTGATTGATTTTAAAGATAAAGGAAGGCACCGGTAACGACTCATTTGATTTCCGTATCTGGGTGCCTTTGCCATCGGTATCCACAAATGATTTAACGTGGAGTGTAATATTTTGGTTTTGTAAAGGCTTAATGGTTTTGGGGTGGATGACTGTGGCCCCATAGTAGGTGAGTTCAATCGCCTCCAGGTAAGACAATTCAGGGATCAGTTCCGTTTGGTCAAACCATTTGGGGTCGGCATTCAATACACCGGGCACATCCTTCCAAATGGTCACGCTTTCGGCATGGAGGCTGGCGGCAAAGATTGCCGCGGAATAATCCGATCCTTCCCGACCCAATGTCGTTGTAAAGTTTTCGGAGGTGGAGCCGATGAACCCTTGCGTAATTACCCGTTGATTTTTCAGTAGGGGGGGCAATCCCCGCTGAATGCGTTCGGTGGTGGTTTTCCAGTCGACATGTCCTTCTCGGTGGGTGTTGTCCGTAAGAATATAATCCCTAGCATCCACCCATTTGCTTTTCAGTCCGACGTCATTTAAATAGTGGCATACAATGGTGGTGGAGATGAGTTCGCCTACGGCGACAATTTGGTCGTAAAGGTAATCGTAAGGATCTGCCGGGAGCTCTTCCAGTATCCATTCGATTTCGACAAAGCGGTTGGCAACTTCATGGTATACCGGATGGTTACTGTCGGGAAACAGGCTTCGCATGATGGTATCGTGATATTGCTTGACCTGTTGCAGGAGTTCAAAAACATCGCCCTGCTGCCTGAAATAGCTCGACGTAAGTTCTTCCAATAGATTTGTGGTTTTACCCATGGCGGAAACTACGACAAGCAGTTGATCTTGTTGATGAGCCGATACAATACGGCTTAGGTTAATTACCCCTTCGGCGTCTTTGACAGACGCGCCTCCGAATTTGAATACTTGCATTAAATAAAGATGAACTATTTGTTAGTTAATTCAGCGACGATGTGTTTTGCCCGATCTGTGAGTAACCGATCGATTTCGGTATAAGGTACACGCAGCTCGGTTTGTCCGTCTACATACGGTTTGATTTCATAAATGTTATACAGAAAAAGCAAGCTGTCTTGTTCGAGTGCAAAATTTTCGGGAATATGGAAATGTCCCTGATCGAAAAAATAGCGATCATCCAGGGGTTGATCAACAGCCAGGTTTTCCTGTTTCCGGAAATAACGTTCAGCGACGGCAGTCAGCTCATTTTGGAAGGGTTTCATAACGATGTCATTGAGTGTTAACGGTGTATGGTTTGTCAGGTCATAGTGCGTAAAGACGGTAGCATAATTACCATGTGCGCCGCCAGTATACGTATAAACATCAATAACCAATCCAAGGTAGCTGGGGGTAATCCGGTGCACTTTTAGGTGCGATTCGGAAGTCCAGACGCGCGGAAATGCGTCGGACAGGAAGAATTCGTCAAACTCACCGATAAATGTTTGAGCGGTTCCCTTTACAGAGGCTGTATCACTGCCTAATAATGTTGTTAAGACAAATTGATTTACGGTAGAATCCGTGAACGAAGGATACGAAACTGTATAAAAGGCTGTATCAGTGGTTTCACTGGTTTTTACCAGATGATCGCTATAGAGAGTATAATGCTGGTATTTGTAAGTCAATGTGTCTACTGAGGTGGTCTGTTTATCCGTTTCCTTTGTTTCTTGATTGAACTGGCAGGCCGCAAAAACACACGCTATGCTTACGTACGCCCAACTCATATTAGTCATCTTTTTCCGCATAAATCTAAATTCTTATAGCTAGTGAAACGTTCACCCATTCATTATCAAAAGTTGCACCATATTTCTGATAGAAATTGATGGCAGGTTCATTCCATTCCAGTACTTGCCAAACCATGCCGCTATATTTCCGATCCTTGCATAGTTTCAGGGTTTCGTCAAACAGTAACCTGCCAATACCCTGCCCGCGCATGTTTTCTGTAACGATAATGTCTTCCAGATACAGCCTGCGGCCCTTCCAAGTCGAATACCGGATATAAAACAATGAAATACCCACGATGCGGCCATCCCACTCGGCGACGAAAGCCTCCCACACCGGCGAAGGGCCAAATCCAGCTCCGACAAATTCTTCTATACTGACGGTCACTTCATCCGGCGCACGTTCGTATGCAGCCAGTTCTTTAACCAGCTCCAGCATTTGTGGGCAATCTGTCGCTTCCGCCTTTCGTATTGCAATGCTCATCGGCTCCCAAAAATTGTGCTCCCTAGGCGTACCATCGTGCTACCTTGTTCGATAGCGATTTTATAATCCGAAGACATACCCATGGACAGCGTGTCGAAATATGCTGCGTCTTTGAAGAAACTCACTTTGATACCGTCAAATAACGACTTAAGTTCACGAAATTCTTCCCTGATTTCCTTTGGATTGGAAGTATTTGTGGCGATTCCCATGAGGCCCCGGATCCGTACATTGCTTATGTGAGCAAATTCTTCCGAACGCAGTAGTTCAATGAGTTCGATGTGATCAAGTCCGAATTTTGTGTCTTCCACTGCAATATGTATCTGCAATAAACAGTCGACTATGCGATTGTTTTTTTTTGCTTGTTTGTCGATCTCCTTCAATAATTTCAGGCTATCCACCGAATGGATCAACGCAACGAACGGTGCGATGTATTTGACCTTGTTGCTTTGGAGGTGGCCAACAAGATGCCATTCGATGTCTTTGGGAAGCGCTTCCTGCTTTTCGACGAGTTCCTGAACCATATTTTCGCCGAACGCCCGTTGCCCGGCATGATAAGCTTCTAGTATTTCTTCGTTCGATTTGGTTTTTGAAACAGCAATAAGTGTTACATTCAAACGGGTAAGTTCTTCTTCAATGGTTTTAATCTGATCGGCTATATCCATAAATCCAGCGCTATTTTTGTAAGTTTCATTCGATAATAATCTGTTTTTAATGGCCTCATGGAACCTGACGTGGCAGGATTCATCTGTCCATAACTTTTTCTCTCAGCGGCAGATGAGAGATCGACAAACTGCGAAGCATTCGTGAACGCCGCTTACTGTTGATGCGACGGTGAACAATTGCTTTTCATGTGCAATTTGTCTAAGTTTGCACAAAACTACAAAACCAGTAGGTATCCGCCAAAAGGGAGGCGGCTTATCAGGCGAATATTATTGATAACGATTGGAATTAAATTGGGCAACGTATAGCATGCAACGGGCAGTAATCGTATGGGTGGTGTTAATTTTCTGCGTTTCCTGTGGTGGCGAGAAGATACCCAAGGGAGTAATTCCACTTAAACAAATGCCTGCTGTATTGACGGATATGCACTTGGCCGACGGGCAGCTGGCTTCGTTGCCGATCGACTCGGCTCGTATGCGTCGGGATGCTTATTACAATGCTGTTTTTCAGCGGTATGGTATTGATTCTACTACATTCAGGCGAAGTGTCGAATTTTATTCCAGCAGGCCTTACCTGATGAATGAGTTTTACGGCGATATCGAAAAAAAGCTTGAAGCATTGAATCTTGCCGAGCAGCAGCGCGTTCAAAAGAAATACGAAGTGCAGCGGCGTATGGATTCCATCCGCAATGCACGGGTAACAGACAGCCTTCGACATATTGCACAAGATTCGCTTGATTTTAAGCGTAAACGTTACTTACTTTTTCTGAACGCACCAGATAGCTTGTATGGAAAGCCTGACCCTGTCACTTATAAGCTGTTACGAGAACGCATGCTGGAGAGTGTTGGATTGAAACGTGTGATTGCCAATAGTGAGCAGGGACATCCTATGCCACCACGTAATCCGTCCGTAGCTCCCAAGCCGTCTTCGACTGTGCCCCAAAAGCCACGATTGCGGCCATTTGAAAAGATAAAATAGCGATGATTTACCCGGATAACGCAGCGGAAAAGTTAGGTTTTGCGGATATTAAGGCACTGATAAAAGCAAAGTGCTTAAGTGATGCCGGAAAGGAGTTGGTGGAAAAGATACAACCGCAGAAGCGGTTTGAGCAGCTAGACAAATTTCTGCGGCAGGCGCATGAATTCAAAGAGCTGCTTACCAATGATGCGCCGTTGCCGGTAGACCACCTGTATCCCATCAAACCATTGGCGGATAAGGTCAGGGTGGAAGGGGCCTTTCTTGCTGAAGCCGACTTTTTCAACATCCTGCTTTCATTGAAGACCGTTTTTGCCATTATCAGGTATTTTAATGAACGCAGTGGCACGTATCCTAGCTTGGAGATCCTTTTTGAGCACCTGCCCATCGAAAGGAACATCGTGCTTGCTATCGAGCGGGTTATTGACGAGAAAGGAAAAGTGCGTGCGAATGCATCTCCTGCATTGGCAGATATTCTGTCGGGCATTGCGAAGGCTGAACAACAGGCGCATAAGCGCATTGATCAGGTGTTCCGAATGGCACAACAAAACGGGTGGACTGCCGATGGTAATTTGACGATCCGCGATGGGCGGCTGTGCATCCCAGTGCTTGCTGAGAACAAGCGTAAAATTAAGGGATGGATACACGACGAGTCGGCCACCGGGCAGACGGCTTACATCGAGCCGGAAGAAGTGTTTCATCTCAATAACCAGGTACGCAACCTCGAGTTTGAAAAAAGACGCGAAATCGTACGCATATTAACCGTACTAACGGATCAATTACGTCCACATGTACCGCTGTTGATAGATTATCACAACCTCTTAACCAAGGTTGATTTCGTGCGCGCCAAGGCACTGTTTGCGCTCGATATTGAAGGGCACATGCCTGAGCTTTCCAAGGAAGCATCGGTTTCTCTGGTCAATGCCCGCCATCCGCTTTTGTTGCTCAATTTCAAAGGAAGTGGGCAGACGGTCGTGCCGCTGAACGTAAACATTGATCAGGCGCACCGGATCATCGTAGTGTCCGGACCCAATGCCGGGGGGAAATCCGTTTGTATGAAAACGATCGGACTGTTGCAGCTTATGGTACAGGCGGGGCTGTTGATTCCGGCGGACCCTACCTCGAAGTTGGGCGTATTCGATCGGATCTTTGCCGATATCGGTGATGATCAATCCATTGAAAGCGATCTCAGTACCTATAGTGCACATCTCTCAAAAATGAAATATTTTTCGGATCATGCCAATGCGAAAACGCTGGTGCTTATCGATGAGTTTGGCACCGGTACCGATCCGATGTTCGGCGGCCCGATCGCAGAGGCTGTACTGGAGGTGCTTAACCGCAAATCGGCACGGGGAGTGGTGACGACTCATTACTCCAATTTAAAGGTATTTGCCAGCAATACGGAGGGAGTTGAAAATGCATCCATGTTGTTCGATAATGTCGCGATGCGTCCGCTGTATATCTTGCAAACGGGTAAGCCGGGCAGTTCGTATGCGTTCGAAATTGCACAGAAAATCGGTCTTAATACAGCTATTCTGCAAGCAGCGAAACAAAAGATCGGGGCACAGCAGAAACGGGTGGATACCCTTTTAGTAGACCTCGAACGGGATAAAAAGGAAGTGTACGATACAAAGGTTGCCATTGCCCAAAAGGAGCGGCAACTGGCGCGGTTAAAAGCCGACAATGAACAGTTGCAGGCCTATCTGGAGGAGAATAAGAAAACGATTCTTAATAAGGCGAAGGAAGAGGCACGCGAAATTATCCGGAATGCAAACAAGCTTGTCGAAAATACGATTTCGGGAATCAAAGCGAGCCAGGCAGATAAGCAGAAGACTAAAATGCTACGTCAGCAGCTCAATGTGGAATTAGACAAATATACCGATCGTCCTGCGGCACTCCCTTCATCCAAGGATGCCAAACAAATTGCCGCTCAAGAGGTTTCTATACGGGTGGGTGACTGGGTGAAGATCCCAGGTACGGGAAATGAAGCCGAGGTAATTGGCGTGTCGAAGAATAATTTAGTGCTGGCTATGGGCGAATTGCGCATGGTCAAGAAGCGAAGCGAAGTGGAACCCATTGCAAAAAAGAGTGGCTCTCGGGCGTCGCGAAAGACATATCACGCCAGCATATCGGAGAATGCCGCCAATTTCAGCCCCGAAGTGGATGTACGTGGTATGCGCACGGAAGCGGCGTTGTATGAAATTGAGAAACATCTTGATAAAGCGGTGATGATGGGGTTTCCAAGCTTGAAAATCATTCACGGAAAAGGAGACGGAATTTTGCGTAAGTTCATCCGAGATTACTTGCGCAAATACGGAGAAGTTACGCGGATGGAAGACGAACATGCGGACCGGGGAGGGGAGGGGATCACGTATGCATATCTTGATTAATTGTCAATAAATATGGATTTTTTTCCCGAAAACGAAGACTTAATTTCCATCGCCGTCTCGATCATCGCAGGCAGTCTGGTAGGATTGGAACGTGAGTATAAAAACAAATCTGCCGGTTTTCGTACCATTGTGCTGATCTGTTTGGGCGCTACAGCTTTCACGATTGTTTCCCGTTATGGCGTGGGCAGTGATGACCGGATTGCCGCGAATATCATCACCGGTATCGGTTTTATCGGGGCTGGTGTTATATTTAAGGATAAGTTTTCGGTGATGGGGTTGACGACGGCCGCGGTCATCTGGATTGTAGCGGGAATCGGTATGGCTGCCGGAATCGGATACTATGGATTGTCGTTATCGCTTTCAGTGATTACCGTGGTGATTTTATCCGTCTTCAATAAGGTTGAAAGCGCTATGGAACGGGTTTTTCTGACCCGAACGATTTTTGTTGTCTTCCAGGATATGGATATCACGAATATGGAGTCGTTGAAGCATGTGATGGACAAGCACCGGATTAACCATCGACGTAAAACTGTCAGTAAACGCAACAGAAGGTTGTCAGTGGTCTTTGAGATGTCAGCTGACCGAAAAAATCTCCAGGCATTCAATAATGAAATGATCAGTCTTACCTATGTAGAGGAATTTTATTATAATTCGTGAAAAGAAAAAAGCGGCCATCCCAAGAAAAATTCAGCCGCTTTGTTCTCGAATATTTGTGGATTAAAAGCTATAGGTCAATCCTGCGTTCCAAGTTGTACCCAGCCCGTAATAGTATCCAAAGCCATCCTTTCTGCCGAAGTATTTCGTGTTGAATAAATTCAAGACATTTCCACGGAACTTTATCGGCTGATTGCCTATCCGGAATGTATAGGTGAGACCTGCATCGAAGACACCGAACGAATCCAGTCGTTCCGGTGCATATATTTCGCCTTCTAAAGCCGCGCCGACTACGTCCTCAGCTTCCACCTGAGCATACAGGCGATCGTAGAAGTTGTAGTTTGCATCGACGGATAGGTTTTCCAGGATGTCATATTCCGTCCCGAATCCAAAAGACGTTTGTGCAGCGTTACCTACTTTAACACCTGAAAGACCCAAATTACCACTATCAATGATTTGCGAGTCTTCGTCGTTTCTCAATCTGTAGGGTGAATCTCCATCGTATTGCCAGTCACCGAGAGAACCGTATCCGCGCAACATCCATTGTGGGGTGATCTGCGCTTGGAAGTCGAGTTCCAAACCTTTATGCAATTGGGTCACTCCCGTCAGCAGGTAGGTAACATTTGTATAAACCGTACCATTGACCTCACGGTTACCGGCGTCATAAGCCAAGAACCTATTTTTCCACGCGGTATAATAACCATTGAGATTTATGGTGAAGTTTGGGATAACAAAACGATACCCGGCTTCCAATCCAAATATTTCTTCGTTATCCACCACTGGATCGGTGAAATCAATGGTGCCCTGTTGAAATACATTGTCTAAAAATGGTTGCCGCGAGTATTGGCCGATATTGACAAATAACGTGTTTTCTTCGTTGATAGTATAGGAAGCACCTCCTTTGATGTTATAACCGAATTTGGTTTCCATGTCAGACTTCGCTTCTCCTCCTTCATAATTCCAACGGTTAAGTTTGACATAAGATTGGTTGGACACAGAGCCTTGCACAAATATAGAAAAATCCTCGCTGCTGTATTCCACCTGTCCGAAAAGGCCTTGGTAGTTGATATCTTCTGAATCGTCGTAGCCCACACGCTGGTCTACCGGAGCATAGTTAAATAAAGATGCCCAAGGGTCCGCTTTAAAGGTCTCCGTAATTTCAAATTCACCGCCATGTGCAGGACTATTTTCGATACGACTATCCAATCCCAATTTATTGATTATTTGACGGAAGTGGTCACCATGGTAAAAGCGAAGGTCTGCACCCACATTGAATGTGAGGCCAACGTCGGTTTCATGATTAAAGTTGGACACCAGACCATACCAAAAGTGGTTATTCATCGACGCACGCAACATGGTGCCGTTGAAGCCGGAACTTATACCGTCTGCAATGTCCGCATTGTATTCCGCGATGTTATCCCATAGCAATTGTCCTTGTGGGCCATAAGCTGACCCGTACATGCTCGGCAAGCGGTTTTGACCATTGCCTAGGGAACCTGTACTACCACCCCGACCTAAGGAAGCATATAATACAGTAGAGAGTGACGATTTTTCGTCAATGTCAAAATCCCAGTTAAGGTTGGCAACAGGTTTGTGGTAAAAGTTGGTTACCAACGAGAGCCCTTCGCCATTGTAGTGGCCATAGTTATGATTACCCTTAATTCCCGTCAAATCATAACCGGGGGTGTTAATCTGACCTGCAATTCCACCACTGGCATCATCGGGCCAATATGTCGTCTCTAACGCTTTGGAATAATTTTGACCGTGTTTCTGAGGAGCACCAAATACCATGAAGTTGAAATTATGACGGTCATTTGGTTTATATCCAACGGAGAAGAAATAGCTTTGACCTTCTCCCTGCGTCCCCACTGCATATTTACGGTCGGCTCTCCAATAGTCTATCATCATTGAAAAGCCCCACTTGTTTTGAAGTCCAGTGTTGTAACCTACAGTTCCTTTCAAGTAACCGTCATTACCAGTCATAAAACGTACGGATCCTCCCTTTTTCAAGTCTGTGGCTTTTGTGACGATATTTACGGTGCCGCCAACCGAGGAAATGGCCAATTTGGAAGAACCCAGCCCCCTTTGAACTTGGATGGCATTAGCAACGTCGGCGATTGAACTCCAGTTTGACCAATACATATTTCCGTCCTCCATGCCATTGATGGGTTGGCCATTCAACAAGTAAGCGGTATTCGATTGATCAAACCCACGAAGGAAATTCTGACCATCCCCGAAGCCGCTGGCTTGATTGGCTACAAACACCGACGGCGTGTTTTTCATGATTTCTGGAAATTCAACGTTTCCGACACCCTTGTTTTGTATTTCAGTACGGGATATGGTAGAAACCGCTATTGGTGTTTTCCGATCCTCGGCTATATCGATAATCCCTCGGCCTACAACAACCACCTCTTCAAGTGACTGTGAATCGGAGACTGTTAAAACGATGGTGCCTAAATTGGATTCAGCGGAAAAAGGCACTGTACGGGAAGAGAAACCAAGAATACGGATAACCAGTTCACCGGATGTGGCATCCGTAGATAGACTGAAGTTACCTTCGCTATCGGTAGATGTACCTCCCAAGGAGCCCCGTACCGTAACAGTTGCACCTACAATCGGGTCGATACCGTCTGTTACTTTACCTGTAAGTACGCGCTGTGCCCATGAATAGTTGCTAAGCACTACGAAAAGTGCAACTAATGTAACCCATTTGGTAGTTTTTGTTGCCATATTTGAAAATGATAAGTGAGGTGTGCCGAATGCAAATTTTCTCAGTAAACTTGAGGGAAGTTGTATTTCATGTGCTGTGAGAAACGTTACATTCATGGTGTGAATGAATTGTTAACAATGCAAAGGTAGGTATCTTGTGTAAAATTACCGTTAATAAATTGTTGTATAACAATATTGAAAACGCGGCATGTCGGTCGGGTATTTTTCGATTTGAAAACAACGGGTTTTTCTTTTTTTCTATTTTTGGGAGGTGAAGAGCGCGATATGCAGTCTACTTATAATCTTTGTCGTCATTACCTGCGACGATAAAAAAAACAATCCGAGTCCCCTTATCTACCAAGTAATGGAGGATTTTGAGGGTGCTCGGAAGGATGCTTACGCAATCGGTGATCTCCAGTTGCATACGGGAATCTGGACATTGGACGATGCCCTGATCTGGGGTGGAGCAGTACAGGGAGATGCATGTAACGGCGAACGCTCGTTACGTATTCGCAACAAAGGCCAGGTAACTACAACGTTCGAAATCAATAACGTTACCATGGTCTACCTCAAACATGCACTATTCGGCAAGGATGCCCCGGCGTACTGGAAAATCCAGATAGCTTCCAGCGAATCGGATTTTAAAGACCTGAGTGGCGAAATCACGACATCGACTTATTCGTTGAAGCTTGATTCGTTTGCGGTTTCGGACACCGGAAAAGTACGCATACGAATTGTCAAACTGGGCGGAGGACGGCTAAACATCGATGATGTGGTATTCAAAGGGAGCGGTGATCCCGGAATCGTCGTTGGAGCCCGCGGTACGCCGGAAAGCCACCCGGAACCTCAACAAGCGTCGCCCCGCAATGCCATGCGCGGCAATGATGCGCCTCCAATATCCGGTGACAACAGCAATTTGCTTCTCGGCAATCCATCCAACGCAACCATCGATGTGATCAATTACACCAATTACCTGATCGATCACCACTATTTCGTATTATCATATAATCGCGACCGTGGTACGCCGAACTGGGTAAGCTGGCACCTGGATGAAACGAATATCACCGGCGCAGTCGGCAGGCAAGATAACTTTGCACCTTACATTGGCATTCCGGACAGCTGGTATGCCGTATCCGATATTAGCTATGCCGGATCTGGCTTCGATCGCGGTCACAACTGCCCTTCAGGCGATCGCACAAGTTCCCACACTGCTAATTCAGCCACGTTCCTCATGACGAACATGATTCCTCAAGCTCCCCAACATAATGGAGGGCCCTGGGCAGATCTGGAAAACTATGTCCGTGATCTCGTCCGTTCGGGACGAGAAGCCTATATCGTCATGGGTTCATACGGCCGCGGTGGCATAGGGAATAAGGGGCGCATAGAAACAATTGACGATGGGAAGGTTACCGTGCCCGAGCGTGTTTGGAAAGTCGTTTTGCTACTGTCAAGCGGTGAAGATGACCTTGCCCGTATCGATAAAAATACGGACATCATTGCCGTTGACATGCCCAATAGTAATGACGTCAACAGCCATTGGAAAAGTTACCGCGTTAGTGTAGATTATATCGAACAGCAAACAGGATATGATCTACTCGCTAACCTTCCCAAAAAAGTTCAGCAGACGTTGGAAGAATCCATCGTTGTTCACTTTTGAAACTTGACAACTTTAGCCTTTTGGCAGCTTTGACGCATGTGCAGTTCGGATTTTACTATGTCTTTTTCCATAGGCAAAATAGATAACGATGCCCAAGATCATCCAAATGGCCAATCGCTCCCAGCTTTCGATGGGTAATGACGCCATCATGGCTACACAGACAACGATGCCAAGTATCGGTACTACCGGTACCAGCGGCGTACGGAATGGCCGTTGAATATCCGGATTGGTTTTACGCAGTACCATGATCCCTATGCACACCAGTACGAAGGCGAACAGCGTGCCAATACTGACCATGTGCCCCAGATCGGATACCGGAACAAAGCCTGCGAAAATACTGACGAAAAACATGAAGATTACATTGGTTTTCCAGGGAGTTTGGAATTTGGATAGGTCCGAAAAAAGTTTGGGAAGTAAACCATCTTTGCTCATTGTATAGAAGACGCGGCTTTGCCCGAGCAACATTACCAGCATTACCGAAGTATATCCGGTAAGGATGGCAATGATCATTGCAGTGTTGAGAAAGGTATAACCTGTTTGTGCAAATGCTGTGGCTACGGGTTTTGCATCACCGGCAAATTTGGTGTAGTTTTCCAGTCCGGTCATCACGTAAGAGAAGAGCACATATAAAAGGGTACAGACCAGTAGCGACCCGATGATGCCAATGGGCATTCCTTTCTGGGGATTTTTCGCTTCCTGTGCGGCAGTACTTACGGCATCAAAACCGATGAAGGCAAAAAATACGACACCGGCACCGCGCATGATTCCGCTGATGCCAAAATGCCCAAAATAGTCACTTTTGAAGAATTCAAAAAAACCTAGCTGCCCCGACTTAACCAGCTGCTCGCCTTCGTTTGCCGGAATAAAAGGCTCGTGGTTTAGCGGATTAATGAAACTCCAACCCAAAGCTATGAAAATCAATACAACGGCGACTTTAACGACTACCAGAATATTATTGACTATCGATGACTCGTGCGTGCCCCTCATCAGGAGAAGCGAAAGCAGGCAGACAATAACGATTGCCGGAATATTGACGATACCACCTTCCCAAGGACCATGAAGCAGGCTTTCGGGGAGATTTATGCCGAATACAAGAAGCAACTCGTTGAAATATTGGGACCAACTGGATGCCACCGTCGCAGCGCCCAACGCATATTCCAATACAAGATCCCAACCGATAATCCAGGCAACAAACTCACCCAGCGTGGCGTATGAATAAGTGTACGCACTTCCGGCCACGGGAATCATTGCAGCAAATTCCGCATAACAGAGGCCCGCGAATGCGCATCCTATGGCAGCAACAATAAACGAAAGAGTTACCGCTGGTCCCGCATTTTCTGCAGCGGCTATCCCGGTTAGCGAGAACAATCCCGCTCCGATAATGGCTCCAACGCCCAACGCTACAAGGCCACTGCTTGTTAACGTCCGTTTAAGTGTGCCTTCTCCGCTCTCCGCAGCTTCAGCAATTAATGTAGGGATTGATTTTTTAAATAACATGCAATTTTTCTTTTCAATCTAGGCCCATTCATGCATGGCCGAGCCAAACCTACAAAATTTTATTTTTAAATAGATGATTTTTTTGCCATGGTTCGCTTAACAGGGAATGGTCGGCGAAGCTCAATCAATAAAACAAAACAGGGGTTTGTTACCGTAACAAACCCCCGTTTTGTTTGCTCAACCACATCGATGCTTTATTCCGATTGATTGGTTTGTACCATAACCGCTGTGTTTTCGGATTGTTTGGCCATGGAAATTTCTTTATTTATATCGTTGGTTTCAAGTTTTGCCTGGCTGTTGGTGTGGCCACCCAAAATTGGGGCAATGACCAACCCTACTAAGCAGGTTAATTTGATCAAGATGTTCATGGACGGACCAGAGGTATCCTTGAACGGGTCACCTACCGTATCTCCAGTAACGGCTGCTTTGTGCGCATCGGAACCTTTATAGGTCATTTCACCATTGATTTCCACGCCCGCTTCGAACGACTTTTTCGCATTATCCCACGCACCACCCGCATTGTTTTGGAAAATTGCCCAAAGTACACCTGAAACCGCAACACCTGCCATATAGGCGCCCAATGCCTCTGCACCCATCACAAAACCGACAATAATCGGGGTAACGATGGTGAGCGCACCGGGAAGCATCATTTCACGTAGTGCTGCTTTGGTAGAGATGTCAACACATTTACCATATTCGGGTTTGCCCGTTCCTTCCATGATCCCCGGTATTTCGCGAAACTGGCGACGTACTTCATTCACCATATCCATCGCGGCTTTCCCGACGGACTGCATAGCTAACGCCGAGAACACCACCGGAATCATTCCGCCAATAAACAGCGCGGCCAAAACGTCTGCTTTGAAAATATTGATGCCATCGATCCCGGTAAACGTTACGTAAGCTGCAAAGAGAGCCAAAGCGGTCAATGCCGCCGAAGCAATCGCAAATCCTTTTCCCACCGCTGCAGTTGTATTTCCTACGGAATCGAGGATGTCGGTACGTTGGCGCACTTCCTTGGGCAACTCGCTCATCTCTGCGATACCTCCGGCGTTGTCAGCAATCGGTCCGAATGCATCAATGGCCAGCTGCATGGCGGTGGTTGCCATCATGGCAGACGCGGCAATGGCCACGCCGTAAAACCCTGCCAATTCATATGAACCCCAAATAGCTAACGCAAAAAGCAGCACCGAAGAAAATGTCGATTTCATACCGGTTGCTAGCCCGGCGATGATATTAGTGGCCGCTCCGGTAGAAGAATTCCGGACAATATTCAATACAGGCTTTTTACCCAGTCCGGTATAAAATTCTGTGAATGACGAAATCAATCCGCCTACCGCCAAACCTACAATAGTCGCATAAAACACATTCATCCGGGACACATCCTTAAAGCCTTCGCCGAAAAACTTCATGTTAATTGTCTCGGGCAACATAAAGCGGATCAGAAAGAAACAAGCGATAACCGTCAAGATGATAGCAACCCAGTTTCCTAAATTCAGTGCGCCTTGTACTTGGTTTTCTTTCGCATCATTGGAAGAAATCTTGACGAAGAACGTACCAATAATGGAAGCAATAATACCCACACCGGCAATCACCATCGGTAGTAGAATGGGACCATATCCGTTGAATGCATCGGTATATGTTGTGCCCGAAACTTCGGTCATGTCTTTAATGATGTAATTTCCGAGCACCATCGAGGCAAGCACCGTGGCAACGTACGAACCAAAGAGGTCAGCGCCCATTCCGGCTACGTCCCCTACGTTATCACCCACGTTATCTGCAATGGTAGCCGGATTTCTCGGATCATCTTCTGGAATTCCGGCTTCTACTTTCCCAACGAGGTCAGCACCGACGTCAGCGGCCTTGGTGTAAATGCCGCCACCCACGCGAGCGAAAAGCGCAATGGACTCGGCTCCCAGGGAGAACCCAGCCAGTGCTTCTAGCACGACGGTCATCTCCCGATAGAGGTTGCCGCCATCGGTAACAAACATATTCAGAAAGATTAGAAAGAAAATGCTTAGACCAAGTACGGCCAGTCCGGCTACTCCCAATCCCATCACCGTACCGCCAGAGAACGAAACTTTCAATGCATTAGGTAAGCTCGTTCTTGCCGCCTGTGTGGTACGCACATTGGATTGGGTTGCGATGCGCATGCCGATATTTCCTGCTAAGGCCGAAAAGAAGGCGCCGAAAACAAATGCAACGACAATAATCCAATGGGTGGTTTCGACCACGGTAGATACGGCAAAAAGCGCGATGGATGCGATGATCACAAAAATAAGAAGAATCCGGTATTCCGCTCTCAGGAATGCCAAGGCCCCCTCCTGGATATTTTTTGCAATACCTTTCATCCGCTCGTCACCAGCGTCCTGTTTCCTTACCCACGCTGATTTTACAATCATCACCACGATGCCGATTAGGGCAAGCACAGGTACTAAATAAATCAAATTTTCTTGTAAAAATCCCATTATTACCGATTCAATTGTTTACAAAATGCTACATTGTCAAAATAGGTCTCAACAAAGAGTCGCCAAAAATAAGATGCTTATTGCAATAAACAAATTAATTTGTATTAATTCAATAATATTTACCTACTTTCAACGGTACGAATCTTAATCTAAAGTTCATAATGCATACAGATCCTAAACAAAACGAAGACATGAAACGAGAGTTGGGGTTACTTGACGCGACCATGCTGGTGGCAGGATCCATGATCGGCTCCGGAATTTTTATCGTCAGCTCCGACATTGTTCGCAATGTAGGCAGTGCCGGTTGGCTTATCTTTATCTGGCTGGTCACCGGTTTGATTACCATCATCGCCGCGACGAGTTATGGAGAACTGTCGGCCATGTTTCCGAAAGCCGGCGGGCAATATGTGTACCTGAGGGAAGCTTATAATCGTATGGTTGCTTTTCTCTATGGCTGGTCACTGTTTATGGTTATCCAGGCGGGGACAATAGCCGCCGTTGGCGTCGCGTTTGCGAAATTTACTGCCTACATCTTTCCAACGCTGGGTGATGATCATATCCTTTGGGACCTGGGCCTCGTGGAAATCAATGCAGCTCAATTGGTGGCCATTGTTACCATTGTTATCCTGACTTGGGTGAATTCCCGCGGTGTGAAAAATGGGAAGATTATTCAAACAGTATTTACAGTTGTTAAAATCCTTTCCCTGGGCGGGCTGATCGTGATGGGCCTTTTTGGTGCATTTAACGCCGAAATATGGAGTGCCAATTGGTCTACGGCATGGGATACCGTCCGTTGGGATACCAGCGGCGCAGTTATGTCAATAGGAGGGGCGGCCGTATTTGCAGGAATTGTATCCGCGATGGTAGGCTCCATTTTCTCCAGCGATGCCTGGAATAACGTGACATTTATTGCCGGGGAGATCCGCAATCCAAAACGGAATATCGGCATGAGCCTTTTTTTAGGAACACTCATCGTGACCATCATCTATGTGTCGGCCAACCTGATGTATTTAGCTACCCTGTCGATGGAACAGATCGCGCATGCCCCGGCAGATCGCGTCGCGGTAGCGGCAGCACAAGCTATTTTCGGTCAGGTAGGAACATTGGTTATCGCCGTTATGATTATGATTTCTACGTTCGGCTGCAATAACGGATTGATATTAGCCGGTGCGCGGGTATACTATACCATGGCACAAGACGGACTATTTTTCAAAAAGGCAGGCGAGCTCAATAAATTCGAAGTGCCCGGCTGGGGGTTGTGGGCGCAATGCATCTGGACATCGGTACTATGCCTTACCGGCCGCTATGGTGATTTACTCAATTACGTTGTTTTCGTAGTGCTGATTTTCTATGCGTTGACAATTATTGGGGTGTTTACCCTACGTCGGAAAAGACCCGATATCGAACGGCCGTATAAAGCATTTGGTTATCCGGTACTACCTATCGTATATGTATTGGCGGCATTTACTATTTGTATTGGCTTGTTGATTTATCAACCGACATTTACCTGGCCGGGGCTGGTTATAGTATTATTGGGCATTCCGGTATTTTTTATGTGGAATAAGCGATATGAAACTGCGTAATTTAATTTTTTGAGTCTCAAGTCAATATAACCAAAAAGATCAGGCGGATTCTTAGGGACTCGCCTGATCTTTGTTCTGTTATCTTCTGCGAATGGATCAATCGATCGTCCACAAATAAATCGTATCATTACCTACCTCAACGGTTTTCTTGGCTTCCCAGTCACCCATATCGAAATCATGGGATACGATACGGCTTCCAGGTTTTAGTTCCTTCTGCAGCTTCGGGCGCAGCTTCAAGTTAACCGATGGCAGCAGGTACATGGTTACTACATTTGCTTCACTGAAATCAAAGTCAAATAGATCGCCTTTTACGAACTTTACTTTGTCTGTTACTCCAGCAGCCTGTGCATTTTCATTGGCCTCTTTCAGCCGTTGTGGGTTGAGATCTACGCCCACTCCCGTTGCGCCGAACTTCTTTGCTGCCGTGATGACGATACGTCCATCTCCACATCCTAGATCATAAACGACATCACCGGGTTTCACACCGGCGAGTTTCAGCATTTCCTCGACCGTTTCCTGATTAGTGGGCACGTATGGAACATCCAAAGCGAGGTTCTCCTGGGCATACGCACCCGTGCATATGCCGACAAATAAGGCGATCAGCCAATTTTTAACATTGCTCATCATTTTCATTTTTAATGGTTGTACATTCTATTAATTATAACCGATGGTATATGTTTATTTTAATCAATACTATTCCCCAAAGTCACCGCACGGCAAAGAAAAATAGGGTTCCCAAGGCCAGAACCGCTACGCCCACGAACGCGCCGATACCCGTATACGCTAGACTGGAATACAGTAGATAAGCACAGGATCCACAAAAGATAATCGGCGTAACAGGATATAGCGGTACCCTGAATGGCCGTGCGGCCCCCGGTTCTTTTTTACGCAAAACAAACAAAGAGATTCCCGTAGCAAGGAAAAAGAACCAGAATACGGGTGCTGTAAAGTCGACCATAGATTGGAAACCGTCGCGTGTAATCGCGCCCAGGCCAATCAACACTAAAGCGATGATGCCCTGTACCATCAATGCGTTGATGGGAGCAGAAACTTTTGTGTTCCATTTGCCCAGTCCGGCAAATACCTTGAAATCGCGGCCTAAGGCATAATTAGTACGAGCACCCGTGAAAATGGTCGCATTGATTGACGTCAGGGTAGCCATCACAACCAATATGCCGATCAGGTATACACCCGGTTCGCCAAGTGTGGCCTGCATTAAGTCGATGCCTACTGCTTCAGATGTAGCCATCCGCTCTATACCCAACGCACGTAAAAACGCCCAATTGACGAGCAGGTAAAGCACCGTGGTAACCAGAATACTAACCACCAATACCCACACCATCTTCCGGCTGCCTGCTTTCAGTTCGGCCGAAATGTAACCCGCTTCGTTCCAACCGCCGAATGTGAGCAATACAAACACCAAGGCAAGTCCGATCGAAGTGGAATTTTCGGATGCCACTGGAAGGGCCGACAGATGTTCGGGCGATGGATGAATGAAGAGACCAACTACTACCACACACAAGGTCCCCAAAAATTCAACGGCGAACAGCAGATTCTGTGTGCCCGTGCCAAAATGTACGCCTAATATATTAATCACCGTAAGCGTAACTACCACCAGCGCGGCAAATAATGCAGAAGAATGGAGGCCTATTGGGTACAATTGTGAAACATAGTCGCCAACAATGTAAGCCAGCAGGGCGATGGATCCCGTTTGAATAATGCTCAATCTGGCCCATGCAAAGAGAAAAGCGAAGCGGTTGCCAAAAGCCCGCATCAGGAAATGATAGTCGCCTCCCGTATTCGGAAATGAGGTACTTAGTTCCGCATAGCACAATGCACCAACCAGCGAAATTGCACCGCCCAGGAGCCATACTAAAAGAAATAATTCTGAACTGCCGGTGTTAGCTGCGACAATAGAAGGTGTGCGGAAAATCCCTGCGCCTACAATGATCCCAATGACAAGAGCTACTGCGTCGGTGGTCCGGATCAGGGGTCGCGGAGATATTCCTTGCTTTCCTCTTTCCATGCCTTACGGTTTTTAATGTGGGTGTACGGATAATAATACAATCTGTGAGAGGCTTTGTTTCTGTCGGTGTGTAATAATTTTATTGATAGTCCGAAAGACTGAAAGTCGAGGCTATAAAAAAAAATTGTCGCTGAAGTTTACCAGAAATAATTCTTTGGTTGCCCGGGTGCAGGCGGTGTATAACCAGCGTAAGAATTCGACGTCGAGCATCTCATCGGTGAGATACCCTTGGTCTACAAATACGGATTGCCATTGGCCGCCCTGTGCTTTGTGACAGGTAATAGCCATGGCAAACTTTAGCTGCAGGGCGTTATAATAGGGGTCGGCTTTGAGTGCCGCTAAGCGTGCCCGTCTGTCTGGAATGTCAGCATAATCGATCATGATAGTATCAAAAAGACGCTGCTGGTCGGCCTGAGAAAGACTGGGGGAATCGCTGTGGAGCGTGTCCAGCATGACGCGACAATCGATCGGTTCGATTTCGTCGGAATCCATGAATTCCAAGCTGACATCCGCAAAACGGAATCCGTGTTGTTCGTGCACATTGCGCACCCGGCGTACCCGCGCCATATCGCCATTGGCGATGAAACCTGTACGGTTGGAATCGGCAGAAAGCCAATAATAATTGTTGCGCACAACCATAATGTAATCGCCACCGGTTAACTCTTCCTCCCGAAATAAAATGCGGTTACGTATGTGCTGGTTATACAAATTGGCATTTTTATTCGAACGGCATATCACCAACGTGTTTTCCATGCCGTATTTGTCATAGGCATAGTGCAATCCCTCCATGAGTCGTTCACCTGTCATCCGATAGATATCCGGGAATCCCTTGGTCTGGAACTGCGGAAATGGTACCGATTCGTCCCGTTCGGAGTACGAATGTATCTGCTCTCGTATTACGGTAGCATTATAAAGGATACCGGAGTGCTTTTCCTGGCGTACAACTTCCGTGAGTTCTTGTACGAATACACACATTCCGAATATTCGTTCAAGCCATTGAGGGTCCAGTGCCGGACTTTGCAGGAGCCCGATGGGGGGCAGCTGTGCAACGTCACCAACAAACATCAACCGACAATTTTTGCCGTTCGCTACGTATTCAACCAGGTCTTCTAATAGGCTTTTTCCGTTAAACGAAAACCGTTCATTCGAGATCATGGAAGCTTCATCGACAATGAAGAGGGTGTCAGTATGCAGATTTTCAGCCAGGCCAAATGCCATGTCTGGAGAAACAGCGACCTTTTTACGATATATCTTTTTGTGCAGCGTCATGGCCTGTTTGCCGGAATAGCTGGCCATCACCTTGGCGGCCCTGCCAGTAGGGGCGAGTAGCACTGAGCGCATATGCAGTGCAGGCAGCACCTGTACCAATGTGCTGATCAGGGTGGTCTTACCTGTACCTGCAAAGCCTTTGAGCACGAAGCAGGTTTTGTCGTCTGCATAGCTTAGAAAATCGGCGAGTCGCAGAAATGCTTCCTGCTGTTGACGGGTGGGCGGCAATGGAAAACGACTGGAAAGTAATTCTGCAATCTGCACGGTCAAAGGTACCCAAAAGTTTGGTACAAATGATTTATCTAAGTAAGTTTGTTGCCGGTAAACGGATGGTGATGATATATATTTCAACAGATTTCAATAGGGAACAGTCGGCTATTTACACCTTGCTCGTCCGGGTGGGATCCCACGAAAACGCATTGGCCATCGTGGGGGATGATGGGCAGTTGAAGCTGATTACCACGTACGATCCGATGACCATAGAGCAGGAAGTGGCGGATTTATTGGATCTCGATTTTGCCGCTGTGAAACTTTCCCTTTCAGGCAGCCGTTATGTGTTTATTCCCGAGGAGGTGTTCGATGAGACAGTCGTTCAACTATACCTACGCCACCTGCCAGATGACGGTCTTGCAAGTACAGTCGTATCGGATATTGCACCCTTCGGCTTGAAGATACTTCACCAAACCGATCGTTTACAGGCGGAACCTTTTGCAAAACGGTTTCCAGGTGTCCTCACCTATGCCAGCACTCAGGTATTGTTGCAGAGTATTGCCGGTCATGGCTTGAAAACAAATGCTCCTGCGCTGGTCATTGACAAACAAGCATCAACGCTTACCATCTGTTTCTTTGAGGGGAATCGGTTCGTGTATGCCAACGATTTTGATGTGACGGGTTCGGAAGATTGTGCCTATTACCTGGTTTCTGTTTCGAAACATCTAGGGCTGGAGGATAAACGCCCGGGAATTTGCCTATCGGGAAACATCTTGGCAGATGATGAAATTCACCAATGGTCTATGGCGAATGGCGATGGGGTAGTCTTTGCAGACAGCAGTGCGCTGGTGCATATGGCTATACCGGAACAGTTGACGTCGCAGCAGCATCGATTCCTGACACTTTTAGGACTTCATTTATGCGGATAATAGGAGGGAGCCGCGCTGGATTGCGTTTGCATCCGCCTTCCGTATTGCCGGTGCGGCCCACGACAGATATGGCTAAGGAGGCCCTGTTTAATGTACTGCAACACCGGATGGACTTCGCGCAAATACGAGCACTTGATTTGTTTTCCGGTACCGGGGGGATTGCTTTCGAGCTGGCATCCCGCGGTGCGTCGTCGGTTGTGGCGGTGGATATTCATTTTAAGTGCGTACAATATATTAATGCCACTGCAAAGAAGCTTGATTTGACAGCAATCAAGGCCGTCAAAGCAGATGTGCTTAAATTTATTACGACCTGTAAAGAGGAATTTGATTTTATATTTATCGATCCCCCGTATGAATTGCCACAGCTTCCGCAGCTTCCCGAACAAGTGATTACCAAGAAGATGCTGAAGCCGGGTGCAATATTGGTTTTGGAACATTCTTCTACCCGGGGTATTGGGACACATCCCAATCTCATCGAAACCCGTAAATACGGATATTCGTCGTTTTCATTTTATCAGGTTTAAAGGTTCGTTAATAACAACCAAATCAACTTGCCATTCCCACGGCAATCTCTTATTTTTGAAAAAACGCGCTATGAGAACTGCAGTATTTCCCGGCTCATTCGATCCCATTACCAGGGCCCACATTGATATCGTGGAAAGGGCGAAGGAACTTTTCGATAAAATCTATATTGCCGTTGGAACCAATACCACAAAAAAGGGCTTTTTTAGTCACGATGAAAGGCTAGCGATCATCAAAGAGACATTTGCATTACAGACAGATAGCATAGAAGTCGTTCTTTTTGAGGGACTCACCGTCGATTTCTGCAAAAAAGTGAAAGCTCGCTACATTCTCCGGGGTATGCGCAACGCTGCAGATTTTGAGTTTGAAAAAGCCATTGCCTTAAATAATGCGGTTTTGGCGTCCGATATTGAGACGGTATTTTTGGTGAGCAGCAGTGGGTTATCCCATATTTCGTCCACGATTGTCCGCGAGATCATCAGCAACAACGGCGATGTAAGCCAACTTGTACCGGATGCAGTCGTGAACATGGTTCGCCGTAAGTGAGAGGCCGGTAGCCTGCGTGTTCATTTTGGCGCGATCGTATCCAGGATGTCTGCAATTAATGGATACGTGTTTTTGCGAATGCTGTCAAATTTATCTTCGCCCAACCAAAGGGCTTCCGTGATATCTTCTTCAAGCTGAGGCTTCAATTTCGGAACCTTGTTGACCCCCATCTCATACCAGTTGGTTTTCTTTAAAACCAATTCACCCTTCATAAAATACATGTGGTATGTGGTGGCAATTTTCTGGCCGAGATAGTCAACCCTGATCCCGCATTCCTCCTGTACTTCGCGCACGGCCGTCTTCCGCATAGACTCCCCTTCATCTACTTTGCCTTTCGGTAGATCCCACTTTTCAAGCCGATGAATAAAGAGAAATTTTCCTTTTCCATTTTTTACTAAACCGCCTGCTGCTTTAATTAGTTTGATTCTTTTTTTAATGACATTAAAAAAATCGCCCGGTTTTTTTATTAGTATGAAATATGTGACGGGAATTTTATTTTCCTTCGATTGCCCGAAAAGTTTTTCCAAGTCAAGATATTGATGGTCAATTGGTTGAATATTGGTGAAGCTTTCGGGTATAAAATCTGCCACAACGAGGGCAGATTGGTTCATATAAATTTTATAGATTTGCGCCATGAATAATATGAATGAGGTTGCACAAAAAGTTGCCGAATCATTGTTGCAAATTAAAGCAATTAAATTACAACCCAAAAAACCTTTTACATGGGCGTCGGGATGGAAGTCTCCGATTTACTGCGATAACCGTGTAGCTTTGTCTCATCCCCCCATCCGAACGTACATTCGCCAAAAGCTTTCGGAGTTGATACAGGAAGAGTTCGGGTCGGTTGAAATGATTTCGGGGGTAGCTACTGCGGGCATCCCCCAAGGTGTACTGGTCGCCCAGGATTTGGGTCTTCCTTTTACCTACGTGCGTGGCAACTCCAAGGATCACGGGCGGGAAAACCAAATTGAGGGTGAAGTCGTCAGCGGCCAACGTGCTGTCGTAGTTGAAGATTTGATTTCGACGGGAAAAAGCAGCTTAAAAGCCGTTCATGCACTACGTGCAGCTGATTGCAATGTCGTGGGGCTTGTATCCATTTTTACATATGGGTTTGCTGAAGCAGAAGCGAATTTTACAGAAGCTAAATGCAGGCACCTCAGTCTGTGTAACTACGATGACCTGTTGGAAGTGGCGGCCAAACACAATTACATACTGAACAGCGATATCGAAGTGCTTGAGCAATGGCGTGCCAACCCTTCGGAATGGTCGCCCGAATAGGTTTCGGGATTCTCTATCTATTTTTATGACCGTTATTCAAAATCAAGCGATTATTGACAAATCTGTCGGCCACGTGTATGGGTTTTTAGCCGATTGTAACAACCATGAGCAATTGATGCCCGATACCATCTATAATTGGTCATCTACACGAGATGAAGCACGTTTCACGGTTCAAAACATGGCGAAACTTGCACTCAGAATAGACCGTCGGATCGAAAATAGTGAAGTGAGACTTATACCATTGGAAAAGGCGCCTTTTGACGTGATCCTTCGGTGGGAGTTGTCTTCACAGGGCGATAATCAAACCGTTGCTCGATTGATCATCGAGGCAGATCTCAATATGATGATGAAAATGGTGGCTGTCAAACCCTTGCAGCAGCTGGTGGATCATCAGGTAGATCGTTTGAGATTATTAATGGCTTAAGAGCGTATAAAAGAACAAACCCCCGGCAACCAATTAAGTGCCGGGGGTTTGTTCTTTTATCTGCCAATCGGGTTACGCATTCAACTGTTCCGCTACGAAATCCCAATTGACCACATTCCACCAATTAGCAATATATTCCGGTCTGCGGTTTTGGTAATGCAGGTAATATGCATGTTCCCACACATCGATCCCTAAAAGGGGGGTCCCTTTCAGCTCCGCATCATCCATCAACGGATTATCCTGATTGGGCGTAGAACCGATCTTCAATGTGCCGTTGTCGCTCACTAACCAAGCCCAGCCCGAACCAAACCTTCCTGCACCGGCTGCGGCAAATTGTTCCTTAAATTGATCAAAAGAACCAAACGCACCGTTAATGGCGTCCATCAATGCGCCGGATGGCGCGTTGCCGTCAATGGGTGCACGTAGTGATTTCCAAAAAAATGAATGGTTCCAGGCACCGCCGCCGTTGTTTCGTACGGTAGCCGATAGCTTGGATATATTGGCAAATAATTCTTCCGGTGTGGAATACGTTATTTCTTCCGCTTTGATCGCATCATTTACTTTTGAAATGTAGCCGGTATGGTGCTTGGTATAATGGATTTCCATAGTCCGTGCATCAATATTCGGTTCCAATGCGTTGTATTCGAAACCCAACGGTTCCTGTGAAAATTCGAGCGGGGCACCGCTTGATTCACCGGATGAGTCGCCAGAGGAAGTCGGAGAACTGCATCCAACCAACGTGTTCAATGGATTGACACCCAAGGCTGTAGTAGCAACAGTTGCTGCAGAAAAGCCTAGGGTTGTACGTAAAAAATTCCTTCTATTGGTCGTTGCCATAATGGTTAAAGATTTGATTTTACAGCTTTAAATACAACCAAAGTTAGTGTTTTGTTTTAAAAACCCATGGATTAATCCGGATTTATATGGATAATGTGACAAATTTCATTCACATTTCAATCACAGGTTCCATCGGGGCTGCAGGAGGGTCCTTCCGTCACGTTAATCAATGTATCCGGATTCGTGGCACGCCATTCGGCAACCGCTTTTTGCAGGGTTTGCAAAAAAACTTCGGGGGGTTGGGCTCCCGACACCGCGTATTTGCGGTTAAACACAAAAAAGGGAACTCCCCGAATTCCGATATTCCGGGCTTCCTGGATGTCTTGTGCTACCTCGTGCGCGTAGGCGTCGCTGCTAAGCATTGCAATAACCGGCGTTTCTTCCAGGCCCGCTTTCTTGCCCAGTTCTACTAGTGTATCGCGGTTGCTGATATCTTTTCCATCCGTGAAATGGGCGTTGAACAGTGCTTCTTTCACACGGGTGCCGGCTCCTTTCGATTGTGCAAGGTGAATCAGCCGATGGGCATCCCATGTGTTTGCGATTACCGCTTTTTCAAAATTCAGTGTTACACCGGCGTTTTTACCAGTTGCAGCCACACTCGATGTCATCTCCTTGGCTTGTGCAGTACTCAGTCCTTTTCGCTCAGCGAGGTATTGATAGGTATCGGCATAGGTGGTGCCCTTTGGCAATTCGGGATCAAGCTGGAAGCTTTTCCATTCCAGTTCGACGAATTCCGCTTCATCAAATTGCGCCAATGCTGTTTCGAAATTGCGTTTGCCGATGTAGCAAAATGGACAGACGATATCAGACCAGATTTCAATTTTCATCACAGTACAATGTTAATTAGAGGGGTGCCAAGCGGTAATTTGACCCTTGGCATCCCAGATTTGTCCAATAATTGTTTAAGCAAATTTCAGAACTAATTCATCCTTCGGGGTACGCACCTTTTTCTGAGTTACCAACCAATCGTTTTCCTGATCCCGGTATCCCAAAGGCAGTAGGGTGACGCTCTTCAATCCTTGTTCGGGCAATCCGAGCAACGCATCGAGTGCAGCATTGTCAAACCCTTCCATGGGTGTTGCATCAACCTGAAGTTCGGCCGCCGCCGCAATAGCAAGTCCAAAAGCAATATATGCCTGACGGGCAGCATGCTCAAAATTGACTTGCGCGGGTTGACTGAGGTACATGTTCTTCAGACGCGTGGTGTAATCGTCAAATGAATTGACAGGGATACCACGCTCGGCAGCCGTGTGGGCAAATACGCTGTCGATCCGTTCTTCAGTATACTTATCCCAGGCAGCAAATATCAGCAGGTGGGAGCTATCCACAATCTGTGTTTGTCCGAACGCAACTGGCTGAATTTTTGCCTTCAACTCCGGATTGGTAATCACAAGGATCTTAAAGGGTTGCAACCCTGAGGAGGTGGGAGCCAACCGGGCAGCCTCCAGTATACTATCGATTTTCTCTTGGGGAACGGCTTGTCCGTTCATCTTTTTTGTGGCATAGCGCCACTTCAATGTTTCTAGTAATTGCATATTGAGCTATTAGATATTAGACGTTGGATTTTAGTTATTAGACATCATTTTTTTATTTTCCATTTCTCCACTTTCCATTTCTCTCTCATTCCACCAGTGCCTTGATAAATCCGGCAGTGGCATCTTCTAGGATACGCTTGGCGGTATGCGGATCCCCCGGACCGGCGATCATCCCCATGGCTACCAGCCCATGAAGAATTGACCAAAACGTCATTGCTTTGAGATGTACATCGGCATTCGGCTGTTTGCTTTCTTGTATGGCCGCTTCGATGGTTCCGTGAAAAACAGTGCTGACCTCCATGATCTCCTGTGTCTCGCGGACCATCTCGCAGGTGGGGATGCCCAGCCCATACATAATCTGATAATGTTTGGGGTGTTCCTCCGCAAAAGCCCAATAGGCCTGAGAGAGAGCCATTAATTGATCAGTAGGCCGGTCATGTGTTCTTTTTGCTTGATGGAGTCGACTAGCCAGCAGCGCATACCCTTCCTGTGAAAAGGCGCTCCGGATGGCTTCTTTGCTTTCAAAGTGTTTATAAACAACCGGTGTGCTGTATTCGATGGCATCGGCAATCCGGCGGATCGAAAGCGCATCCCAACCTTCTTCTTCTACAATTTGCCAGGATTGTGCTAATATCGCTGAGCGAACTTGTTCCAATTGCCGTTGCTTACGTTCGGATATTCCCATTTGGTAACGCTGTATATAAAAGTTAACACTGTCAGCAAAAGTAACAACCAAAACTTATTTTACGAAAGGAATTGTAGAAAACGACAGTGGGATGACGGAAGCAGCCTATTAAGCCTTCGGACGGAACAAGAGGTGGCCGACCAGCATCAAGACCGAGAAACCGATTCCTACAGCAGATACGCCTGTCCAGCCCTTATACTGCCACGCTAAAGCCGCAATGAAAGTACCTGAAGAGCCACCGATAAAGTAGCTGGTCATATAAATGGTATTCACACGGTTCGTAGCTTCCGGATGCCGCGCAAAAATGACAGCTTGATTGGTTAGGTGAATGGCCTGCAATGCCATGTCGATAAACAATACGCCGATAATCAACGCCAGGTAGCTGCCGGCTCCAGGACCGCCCAGCAGGAGCCACGAGGCCAGTGAAACGGCGCACATAATGACAATAACCCGGTTTTTATCAAGTTGGTCAATCCGTTTGCCAAGGATGGCCGGAGCAACCGCACCGGTAACCCCTAAAATCCCAAATGCACCTGCTATTCCGCTTCCTGCGTGGAAAGGTGGCCCTTCCAGATGAAACACCAGCGTAGTCCAGAATGCAGCAAACGTAGCAAAACTGCATGCACCTCGCCAGGAAGCCAACCGCAGCTCAGGGTCCGAGCGGAAGTAGTGGACAAGCGATCGCATAAGTGCGGCGTAACCGCCATAGAAAGCGGGGGCAACCTCAGGCAATTGTCGGATAAGGATAATCCAATAAATGACCATCACGACTGCACCGCCAAAAAACATGTGGCGCCAACCCAGGTATTCGCCAACTATTCCGCTGATAATGCGTGAAGCGAGTACCCCAATTAACAGGCCGCTCATGACCAAACCGATGGAATAGCTTTTTTTATCGGGCGTAGCCAAGGTCGCAGCCATTGGAACGAACAGCTGTGGTATCACGCAACTCAGTCCGATCAAGAAACTTGCTGTTGCCAACCAGGTTAATGAGTAACTAAAAGTTGCCAGCAGCAGGGAAAGTGGGATAAACGGGAAAATAGTCAATACCACCCGCCTGCGGAAAAACATATCGGCCAGGGGGACAATAAAAAACAATCCAGCTGCATAACCGATTTGTGTTAACATAGCCACAATACCAACTTCGCTTTCTGAGACGTTAAAGTCGCGGGCAATCAAGCCCAACAATGGCTGATTATAATAATTGTTGGCCACAACGAGTCCGGCGCCGATCGTCATCAGTCCTAATGTTTGCTTACTTAAGCCACTGCCGGTCGGGGCGGGTTGCCGGTCGAAAAGCATTAAACGCGGGCCTCCTGTGTGATTTCACGCATGTTATAATAGGCCAGTAGGCCAGCAAGATAAATGCTGTGAATCAATTGTACGGACACCGCATTCCAGCTTTCAATCAGCGAACTTCCGAATATGAGGGCGGTCATGGTGGCTAATCCGGCCATCAGTGCGTAGTTAAACCAGCGCCCACTGATGAGCCATACACCGATCAGAAATTCGGCAATGACCAACAAATAACCGAATCCAAGCACCAGGCCCTGGGGAAACGGGGTTGAGGCAAATTGTTCAGCCATGCCCGAGGCAAAAGCTTCAAGTTTCGGAAGCCGGACCAAACCGTGGCCCAAAAACGACATCGCAATGGGAAGCCGAAGAAAGAACTCGGTAACATGTTTCTTATTCATGTGGGTATTTTATTGGACGGATCAAAGATATTTAAATTTTCGTTTTTTACCTGTGCGCTTGCCCATCTACAACAACAGCTTGTGCACCTGCTGTCTGACTGCTATTAGACTGCTACCAGACTGCTACGGTTGCTTAGGAGTGTGCGCGTTGTGCGCTCCGGATGGTGATATTTCTGTTACCGATTCGTTCATTTGTCCAAAATGCCTGAACAGGATAAAGTTGGATTATATCGTGACATAGGGTTGTCACCGGCTGCTTCTTTCTTTGCATAAACAACAAATCATAAAAAGATGGATATCATTAAAGAACTTTCGACCGAAATGGAAAATGAAGCAGTAACTACCCGTAAAATGTTGGCACTTGTACCGGAAAGCCGGTTTGATTGGTCTCCACATCCCAAAAGCATGACGTTGAAGCAGCTGGCTACACACGTTGCAGAAATTCCTTCTTGGGTCGTCATTGCTGTTGATCAAGATGAATTGGACTTTAACGCGGGAAGTTATCAGCCGGCTCCTGTGAACAACCATGTCGATTTATTGGCGTTGTTTGATCAATCTTTCATAGCAGGACGGACCGCGCTGGACCGGCTATCAGCCTCTATGTTGGATACACCCTGGATCATGCGCGGCGGCGAAGTCGTTTACCTGGATACTACGAAATATGGCATGGTCCGCCACGCCTTTGCCCAAACCATACACCATCGGGCACAACTCGGAGTATTCCTGCGTCTGCTGGATATCGCAATCCCTGGAAGTTACGGGCCAAGTGCCGACGAAATGGGGGGATAGTTTAACAAAGCAAATATCCTACAGAACCTTGCAAAAATAGCACAGTATTGGACGCAAGAGGGGGCTAACTTTGGGACATGTACCAAATAATCAAAGTTAAGATCAAGCTTGTTCTGAAGATTAACCTCCTCTTTGTGTTATTGGGAGTTCGTATCGCCTCCGGGCAAACGGTAGCGGAAATGGATTTTTCGAATGCTAAAATTGTTAATTATACAGCCAATAGCCGACAGGATAAGGCTGCCATACAGTTATTGACCGAAGAGATAGCGAAACGGAGCGGGACGGAATTCATCGTGGAAGACCGGATGCCGCCGGATCATTCCTCCCCGCTAATCATCGTCGGGACTTCTGAATCCCTGCAACGTAATCATCCACAGGGGAATCCCATTGCTGCCAACGATGTGGGAAAACCGGATGGCTTTCAGATTCAATATCTCGCCGAGTCCCGCGCGTTATATATCATCGGCAACGATTCCCGGGGCTTGCTATTCGGCGTCGGATATTTCCTCCGGAAAGCGGAGTTACGTAAGGGTGTCATCCAGTTGCCTGCCAATATGGAGGCCTCTACCGCTCCTGTGGTAGAAATGCGTGGCCACCAGCTGGGCTACCGACCCAAAGTAAATTCGTACGATGGGTTTACGGTGGAGATGTTTGAACAATATATCCGCGACCTGATCGTATTTGGTACCAATGCCATCGAATTGATGCCTCCGAAGACCGACGATGCCTCGGACAGCCCGATGTTTCCTTTACCGCAGTTGACGATGATGGTGAAGGTCGGCGAGCTGCTAGCGAAATACGGATTGGATACCTGGATATGGTATCCCCAGATAGCAGGCGACTATGGCGAGGAGGCAAATGTCAGGGCAGCATTGGCAGAAAGTGAAGAGATTTTTAGCAAAGTCCCGAAAATCAACGCGGTGTTTGTGCCCGGAGGCGATCCTGGAGACCAAAAGCCTTCCGCCTTGTTCTCATACCTGGCGCGGATGGCCACCATTCTGCACAAATACCATCCCGATGCGGAAATTTGGGTATCCCCGCAGGGCTTCAGCGGTGAACAGATGACCGAATTCCTTGAGCTGGTTAAGCAAGAGCCTGCGTGGTTATCAGGGATCGCCCACGGTCCCTGGATTAATGTGGATATTAACGGTTTTCGTGAACGAATCCCCCCGCGTTATCCGATACGGCGATATCCGGATATTACCCATACGCTGGATGCCCAGTATTTTATGCCCGACTGGGATTACGCCTTCGCCGCCACGCACCACCGGGAACCCATTAACCCGCGCCCGGTTGACCAAGCAGCTGTTTTCCATTCCGCAGAATTGGCCAATTACGAAGGGTTTATTACCTATAGCGAGGGCGTCAACGACGATGTAAATAAAATCATTTGGAGCAGTTTGGGCTGGAATCCCAACGCCGATATTTTGGATGTTCTCCGGGATTACAGCCGCTATTTTATCGGCGCCGATTACGCGGATGATTTTGCACATGGACTCCTGAACTTAGAGGAGAATTGGCGGGGTCCCTTGCTTACAAACACAACGGTGCATAGTCATCATCTGATGTTTCAGCAGATGGAGTCATCGGCTTCTCCTGAGATGTTGTTGAATTGGCGTTTCCAGCAGGCACTCTATCGGTCTTACTACGATGCCTATACACGGAGCAGGCTCATCTATGAAACCCAATTGGAAGAGTCTGCCATGCAGGCGTTGCGGCGCGCACGTGAGCGAGGTGCTTTGGCCTCCATGAATCTAGCTCGATCGATCTTAGATCGTTCGAAGGAGCAACACATTTCGCCCGATTGGCGGTTGCGGATTTTCGAGTTGGCATCGGCACTATTTCAGAGTACGCGGGCGCAGCTGAGCGTTCGCAAATATTTTGCAATCGACACGATCCGGGGAGCAAATTTGGATCTGGTAGATTACCCGTTAAATGATCGTCTGTGGTTGGAGGCACAGTTTGACCGGATATCGAAGATCGACTCGGAAGAGGAAAGACTACAGGAAATCGCGGGCATCGTCAATTGGCAAAACCCCGGTCCGGGCGGATTTTATGACGATTTGGGGAATATAGCCAACCAGCCCCATCTGGTTCGCAATCTCGATTATGAGAAAGACCCTAACGGTTATTTTACGCCGTTTATTGGCCACGCGGGTGCTTATAGCATCGAATTTCCCCGCAGTTCTGATTGGCGCGTGTCGTCAAAGACCTATATGCAAACCCTTTATGGCTTTCCGCTGGAAATGCGTTATACTGGGCTTGATCCAACTGCTCGGTACCGGGTAAAAGTAACGTATGTTGAAGAGGAAAGAATCAACCTTACTGCAGACGACAACTACCCTGTCCATAATTATCTGACACCTCCGAATCGGATCGAGCCTCTGGAGTTTGATATTCCATGGGAGGCCACCCAAGATGGTACGCTTTCGTTGAAATGGCGTGTTGAGTCGAAAGGGAGCGGACCGGGGAGAGGATGTTCCGTGGCTGAAGTCTGGCTGATGAAAATTCAATCCCCATTTCACTGATCTGTTCCCATAAAGAGTGTTATCTTTGAAAGATATCAATTAGCAAGGAGTAGCTTTTGAAATCGCAGCAATTCATTGAACGGGAATTAACATACAGCGCCCACAACTATCATCCGCTGCCAGTCGTGTTGGAACGCGGTGAAGGTGTTTACCTCTGGGATGTAGACGGCAAGCGTTACTACGACTTTCTTTCCGGTTATTCAGCCGTCAACCAGGGTCACTGCCACCCGGAAATCGTTCAGGCGTTGATGTCTCAAGTCCAAAAACTTACGTTAACGTCGCGTGCATTTCATAGTAATGTATTGGGCGAATATGCGGAATACATTACAACGTATTTCGGCTATGACAAGGTGTTACCGATGAACAGTGGGGTAGAGGCGGTTGAGACCGCGTTGAAACTCGCCCGCCGTTGGGGATATGACAAAAAGGGAATTCCGAATAACCAAGCCAAAATCATTACGGTAGAAGGCAACTTCCACGGCCGCACGCTGAATGTCGTGTCATTCAGTACGGATCCCTCATCGCGCGATGGATTCGGACCGTTTATGCCGGGATATCAGGTGATTCCATACAATGACCTAGAGGCGTTGGCAACCGCATTGGAAGACCCCTACGTTGCCGGTTTCCTAGTGGAGCCTATTCAGGGGGAAGCCGGGGTTAACGTGCCGGAAGAGGGTTATCTGGCTGCAGCTTATGAATTATGCCGGAAAGCCAACGTGTTATTCATTGGTGATGAAATCCAAACCGGACTGGCCCGTACGGGCAAGATGCTGGCATGCGACCATGAGGGAGTACGCCCCGATGTCCTGATCTTGGGCAAAGCGCTAAGCGGTGGTATGCTGCCTATATCGGCAGTATTGGCCGATGATGAAGTGATGCTGTGCATCAAACCGGGAGAGCATGGGTCTACCTACGGGGGGAATCCACTGGCGTGTAAAGTAGCCATCGCCGCGTTGAAAGTTATCAAAGAAGAGAAGCTCGCGGATCGTGCCGCCGACTTGGGTACCTATTTCCGTAAACGGTTACAGCAATTGAACCACCCTAGTATCAAGCAGGTAAGGGGAAAAGGATTGCTCAATGCACTCGTCATCCATCACGTAAACCCGGAGGCCGCTTGGGAACTTTGTCTCGTACTGAAAGAGAATGGATTGCTAGCGAAGCCAACACATGGCGATAAGATCCGGTTTGCTCCGCCGTTGGTGATCACCCAAGAACAGTTGGACGAGAGTATTGAAATCATTGGGCAAAGCTTAGTGCATTTATAATGTGAATTTCGTATGTTCGCGTAATTAATTTTAAACATGTGCTATCGCTTAGACCAACCACGGAAGACTTGGCCCCCTGACGTACACGTATTCGCCGGAATTAATCGGCGCTGACCAATTTACGGGTGCCCTGTCCCGCGATGCGGAAGATAACGTGGGCAGCCACGCGATTACCGAGGGTAGTCTTGCCTTGGATGATAATTACAACCTCGCGTTTGTGTCTGCCATACTCCGTATTACACGGGCACCGGTAACCGGTCTGACACTTCCCGATTTGCAGGTTACCTATGACGGTGATGCGCATGTACTGGAAGTGACAGGTAATCTTCCCGATGGTGCTTCGGTAACCTACGATATCGACGGCAAAGCGGACAACCGTGCCACCGATGCAGGCACGTATCAGGTAACGGCACACATCGAGGGCGGCGTCAATTATGAAGATGCGTAGCTTCCCCGCCACGCTGACCATCGCACCGCTGAAAATCGAGGTTACCGCCGAAAGCCAAACGAAGGTGTTCGGAACCGATGACCCGGCATTGACATACACCTATTCGCCGGAATTAATCAGCGACGACCAATTCACGGGCGCTTTGATCCGCGATGCGGGGGAAGACGTAGGTAACTACAGGATTACCAAAGGCAGCTTGTTTTTGAATGATAATTACGACCTCGCATTTGAACCGGACACGTTCATCATCACATGGGCAGCAGTTACGGATCTAACACTTCCCGATTTGCCGGTTACCTACAATGGCACCGCGCATGCACTGGAACTCATGGGAAATCTTCCCCCAGGCACCTCGGTGATTTATGAAATCGACGGCAAAGCGGGCAACACAGCCAGCGATGCAGGCACGTATGAGGTGACGGCCCACATCGATGGAGGCATCAATTATAAAGACGCAACGCTCGCCGCCACGCTGACCATCACGCCGCTGGAGATCATGGTTACCGCCGAAACTCGGACGAAAATATTCGGAACCGATGACCCGGCACTGACGTACATGTATTCGCCACAATTAATCGGTGATGACCAATTCAGGGGTACCCTGTCCCGCGATGCAGGGGAAGACAGGGGCAATTATTCGATTACACGGGGCAACTTGTCGCTCAGCGATAACTATGACATTATTTTTGAGCCGTCCATGCTCACCATCATCCTGGATCCCGCTCTTTTTATTACGTTAGAAGACGCCAGTTACGTATACGACGGCACAGCCAAATCACTGGTCATCACGGGCGACCTTCCCGAAGGTATGACGGTCACTTACGTCGGCAACAGTCGTACGGAGGTAGGCACGCAAGAAGTAACGGCTACGGTTACGGGCGGCCACATTGACCCATTGGTACTACGGGCCACGCTGGAGATTCTGCCGGCCGAGCGCACGCTGACCTTCCCGGAACTGTCTGCAATGACCTACGGGGATACTGATTTCAAGGGCGGAGCCACGTCAAGCAGTGGCGAAACAATCGCCTATTCCAGCAGTAACACCGCGGTGGCCACTGTGGTTGACGGTCGTATCCGCATCGTCGGTGCGGGAACAGCCGTCATTACGGCCACGGTTCGGGAAAACGAGAATTACGCTAGTCGACCGGAAGCCCGGCAGGTGCTTACAGTGAACAAAGCCCTTCAATCCGTCACGTTGAATGCGCCGACTGAAGTGAGGCGCGATGTGGGTACGGTTCCGTTAAAGGTATCGGCCAGCAGCCCCCTGTCGGTAAGTTTACTACTGAATGATCCAGAAGTGGCAACGCTTGAAAAAACGACCTTACACATCCACCGGCTGGGTACCGTACGGATCACGGCCGTGCAGGATGGAGACGCTAACTACGAAGCCGCCGACCCGGTGACAGTCACGGTACGGGTCACCGACCCGTCGTCTGACTTCCCGATCCGGGTATCCAAAGCGGTGTCGCCCAACGGCGACGGCATCAATGACTACCTGATCATTGAAGCCATCAAAGATCATCCGGACAACCGGGTGCGTATCTTCAACCGGAACGGGACAGTGGTTTACGAAGCTTCGGGCTACAATAACGGTAAGGTAGCCTTCCGGGGTGTCGGCACGAGTCAGCACCGGGTTTCCGCGGGTACATATTTCTACATGGCGGAGATCGAGGTGAGTGGGGAGTGGGAGTACCGGAAGGGATGGTTTGTGTTGAGGTATTAATCATCAGGCATTCGCCAATGAAACGGAATCTATTGATGGGGTGGCTTATACGATTTCAAACAAAACGTATTCCATGGAAGGGATAATATCCTTATCTTAGCCGGTAAATTCGATAAATATGCAATAGCCGTTTCTTCCAACCTATGCGTACCGTCCTAACCCTTTTTTTGTTATCCAGCTTTTCGGGTGTTTTCGCACAATTCGACAGCTTGTTGAATAAGCCTTATTCCAAGAAATTGAATGCCATTCATCGCCTTTATATGCAGGTGATTGACATTAATCCAGATTCGGCCCGCGCGTATGGCGTGATCGGCGACCTGCGGCGAGCAGCTGAGCAAGCGGGTGACAGGGAAACTGCATTGGAGGCGGACCTGCTGGAGGCGCTGTTTGACTACCGTTGCCTACCGGCATCACCGCTCGGCAAAATGCACGACATGGTCCAACGGGGCAAGCGTGAGCGGATTTGGAACATTGCCTGCCGTGCGACTTATGTGATTGCCAGACAATATTGGGATGGCCAGGAGTATGAACAGGCGTTTCAGTGGTTCGCATCGTTAGACAGTCTATTGACGGAAGTCACCGTCGCTGATTTCCCAAACAAAGTCGGGTATCTCAAAGATATTGGCGACGCTTATTACCGCTTCGGGGATTACCAGCGTGCTATAGCGTATTTCATGGAGGCTACCGCAGAAGAAGTACCCCCGTTCTTCGAAAGTGAGTGGAAGCACGCGATGAATAACATGGGCCTTGCTTATCAGCGATTGGACAGCTTAGCGCTATCCGATCAGTGCTTTCAACAGCTTCGAACCCACAATCTACATGATACAAAGGTGTGGGAAGGCATTGCTTCCGGAAACCTCGGCTACAACCAATACCTGCGCGGGAACTACAGTGTGGCTATCCCTTTATTCCAACAGGATATCGATGTTGCCATCGCATATCGCGACTACGGTTTAGCCGCTGGGTCGGCCATTCCGCTGGCTGATATCTGGACACGACAGGGGCTGTTGGAACGCGCGAAACTGTATATTGACAGTGCGTATGCATTCATTTACCGTTCGGGGCAGACAGACCGTTTTCGGCTACTGTTTCCGGTGATGAACAAGTGGTATGCCGCCGCGGGCCGTCCCGATATGGCCGCCCGGTATATGGATTCCACGATCGTGGCCAACGAGCGCTATCAGGAAAAATTCAACGCCCTTCGTCTACTCCGTGCCAGCCAGAAAATCATGGCAAGCCAACGCGCGGCCGCCATGCATCAGCTCCGGGCAACAAGCCAACGGAAAATCAACGAACGTAACCTCATTCTCGGCAGCTTAGTGCTCTGCTTACTGATCGGCACATTTTGGAGCTATAAACGCCGGAAAGCGAATGAACTCGCATTGAAAGACCGCGATCTCCAACTACTTGAAGCCGACCGGGAGTTGAAGGATGCACGCATCCAACTCAACGAGTTTGCCCGCACTGTTGGCGAAAAAAATCAGCTGCTTGAAGCATATGAAGCCGCTAAACAGCGCAATGATAATCACGAACTCATCGAACAGTTGGCTAAACAAGTGGTGCTTACCGATGATGACTGGACCCGTTTTAGTACACTATTCGGTAAAGTATATCCGGGTTTTCAACACCAGTTGAAAACTCGTTATCCCACGCTTACCCCTGCAGAGATGCGTTGCCTATCGATGGAGAAACTGCAATTTTCCAATAAAGAAATGGCGGCACTGCAGGGTATTTCTACCAGCACGGTAATGGCCACTAAGCACCGTATCCGTAAAAAACTTGGCATTGTTTCCCACGCTCAGGTTATTGATCTCATCCAGTCCTTTCCCAATTGAAAGGTTTTTGCAAGGTGCATTTTGCGCTTGCAGTTAGCCATCTCGTTTACATTTGCTGCTATTCTACAATGGGATACCGACCGTCATACCGACTTCTTGTGTATATGTTGCTTGTGTTGTTAGCATTGGCAATCGCCGGCGTCATCTGGTATTATCAAGATAAATTGGATGGTATCAACCGCGAAATACGTGTATTGAAGGAAGCTTATGATTAATTGTTCAAAAGAGATGACCGGAAATTGGTCCAATTCTCCTGAAAGGAAGGTGAGTGCAGCCCGTTGCAGGCGTTGGTTGCTGATGATGTGTATGTTGGTTTTTCAGCTGGCGAATGCTCAATCCTATAACCCAACAGGCAATATCCTTTACGTCGATCAGAACGTCAGTATTGCAGGCGATGGCAGTTCCTGGGACCATGCGATTCGTGAACTGGCCGATGCCATGAAGTGGACCGCAGAAAACAGGAGCAGCTGGTCGGTGCTCGGCCCGCTGAAGATCTATGTGGCGAAGGGTACTTATAAGCCGAAGTACAGTCCGCGAGACGGTGCGGCTTTTGCTGACGAAGACCGGGACAACACGTTTTTATTAGTTCCCAACGTACAGCTGTATGGTGGTTTCGATCCGGTCAATGACATCGAAAGCCTTGATGACCAACGAATATTACCCGGACAGGGCACCAGCGGCCCGGAGGCAGGCACCATTCTTTCAGGAGATGTCGGTGAGGAAGGGGATGACGGTGACAACACCTACCACGTGGTGGTCGCTGCCGACGATATAAGCACCGCACGGCTGGACGGCTTTTTCATTACCGATGGCAATGCCAATGGAAGTGAAGAAATCGACATCGGCGGGCTTCAAACGCGCCAGTATCGCGGTGGCGGGATTTACAATGCAGCACCCAGCACGCCGTCGTCCAGCCCCGTAATGGCAAACCTTGCCATCTTAAGCAATCGTGCCGACGACGGAGCGGGCGTATTTAACGACTATGGAGCGCCGCGGTTCATCAATGTCATCATCAGCGGCAACGAAGCATCGTACGTGGGTGGCGGGATGTACAATTGGGAGTCATCAGCTGAATTGGTCAATGTGCGGGTAACGGGCAACCGGGCCCGCGTGTATGAAGGGGGCGGAATTGTTCACGAAGGGTATGAAAGCCTTTTAAAACTCACCAACGTGACCATTAGCGGCAACAGCGCGGATGGCGACGGCTATACGGATGGGGATGGTATTGGTGGCGGGCTGTATGTCGCATCGGGTTTGTCGGTCGAGGCTGTCAACACTATCCTGTGGGGCAACGTAACCGAAGTGGAGGGGACGGAAGTATATGCGGAGGCCGATGCCGCGATTACCTTCCGGTACAGCTTGGTGGCCGGGATCACAGCGGCCTATGACGGGGGGAATAACTTGCCCGGTGATGCGAACCCTCGGTTTGTAGCTGCCCCAGAAGTCCCCGATGCAGGTGCGGAGGAACATTTCGCTCCTTTCACGAATGGCAATTACAATCTCCAGGCAAGGAGTCCGGCCGTGAATGCAGGTGATCCGGCCATGGACCTGTCACTGTTCCCGGGAGGGCCAGATAATCCGTTGGATCTGGCGGGTGCCTCCCGTGTTTATCAACCGGACGGAGGCGGCATCATTGATCTGGGCGCTTACGAATATCAGGCGAAGGCCGAACCCGTGACGGACCCTCCGGAGCAGGCTGAGCTGTCGTTGCCGGCTGACGAAGAAGAATCAATAGGGCTGTCGCCGGTACTATCGTGGCAGGAAGCCGAAGGGGCAGATACCTACACGGTTCAGTTTTCTACCGACGGATCGTTTAGCTCACCCGCGGGAACGGTGGTGGCTGGATTGACGGAGCTCGAATACACGGTTGAAGCACCCTTGCTGTCGCAAACCATGTATTATTGGCGCGTACGGGCGGAGAACGGTGTCGGCGATGGGGAATGGAGTGACGTATGGAAGTTCACGACACGCACAGAAATCGCACCGGGTGCAGGCAATATCCTGTATGTAAACCAATCGGCCACGGGTAGCGGTACGGGCAGTTCGTGGACAGATGCAATACCGGAACTTGCTGATGCGCTGCAATGGGCACGTGAGCAGTGGGGTGATGAGGGTACGGATGGAGGTTGGGGCGTCGGCAATCCATTGCAGATACAGGTGGCGGCAGGGACGTATCGAGCAAAGTACAGTGTGCGGGACGACGAACAGGCCGACCCCGAAAGTCCGGAGAATCCGGGCGACAGGGGCTTCGTGTTACCACCTTATTTACACCTTTACGGCGGGTACAGTCCGTCGGGCGACGGCACGCAGGATATTCAAGGAAACGAAACGATCTTATCGGGTGATCTGGATGGAGACGGCACGTTTTCAGCCGGAGATGCCTACCACGTGTTGATCGTTGCGGGGGATGTGGGTACTACCATGCTGGATGGGTTTACCGTGACGGGCGGAAATGCCAACGGCGAAGGAACCGCCGAGGTATACGGCGAGCCCCTTGAACGGAATTACGGAGCCGGATTGGTTTTTTCGGCCCTCTACGCGGATGATTTCGAACCGGCCGTGTTGAACCTGACGGTCAGCAAAAACCGCGCGGTACAGGTGGGGAGCAATCCGGGCTACGGTGGAGGTATTTACAGCTATTATGGTACCTACGATGGCGGCAATTGGCCTAGGTTGCAGGATATTACCGTAACAGACAATGAGGCGGATTATGGTGGGGGAATCTATGTCGATAGTTGGAGTTCCCCTCACTTTCGAAGAGTGGTCATCAGCCGTAATACCGCTACGGAATATGGTGGTGGGATGTACATAAATAGGTCGTCTACACCAACGATACTGGAGGGGGCAGAGATCAAGGGCAATGCCGCCGGTGTGAGCGGCGGAGGACTGGTCAATTCCGGCTGGGCGTCAGTAACGAACGCAATAGTCAACGGAAATACGGCAGAATACGGCGGCGGGATTGACAATTCGAACGGTGCGGAGTTTACCCTGGTTAACGCGGTAGTCAGTAGCAATATGGCAAGTTCGCTCGGCGGCGGTGTGTACGCCATTTACGGCAACGCGACAGCCCGGCTCGTCAACGTCACCATCAGCGGTAACGATGCCGATACCGGCGGAGGTATCTACGGCGGTGAACAGAGTACGGTTTCGGTTGCAAATTCCATCGTGTGGGGAAATACGGCTAACGACGAAGGCCATGAAATATATGTGGAAAGCTATGGAGGGAACAATGGAACCGTTGAATTGGAGGCTACCTTATATGGCAATGAGGTGAATGACGTGGAGGGAGCCGGAACGATTGTGTTGGGAGTAGGGCTGATGACGGCCGACCCTCGGTTCCGCAATGTGGATGACGAAAATAGTGCTGATTATTTACGTCTTGCGCTATCCAGCCCAGCTATCAATGTAGGTAACAATACATATTATGCAGATGCGGGAAGAAACCTTTTACACGATACAGACGTGGCAGGTAATCCGCGCGTATACGATCTGGTTAACGACGGCATCATCGATCTGGGGGCTTATGAAAGCTGGTACGCTGCCGTCAGCCCAACAGACGGTGTGCTTTATGTAGATATCAACGTAGATATGGGAAAGGGGCCGGGCGATGTATTGTCGGACCAATCCGGAAGTTCCTGGGGAAATGCGATACCCGAACTGGCCGATGCGTTGAAGTGGGCGAAAGAAAACGAAAGCAACTGGTCCGCGACCAGTCCGCTGAAGATTTACGTGGCCAAAGGCATTTACACACCGAGGTACAGCGTCCGTACCGGAGCGGCCTTTGCCGATGAAAATCGGGACAATGCCTTTATGTTGGTGCCGAATGTGCAGCTGTACGGTGGTTTCGACCCGGGTAATAACATCCTCGAACTTGCGGACCAACGGTTGTTGCCCAACCCGCAACCCGGCTCCCCGGATGCAGGCACCGTGCTATCCGGCGACATCGATGGCAACGATCATTCGGATGGCACCATCGCTGGCGACAATGCCTATCACGTAGTGGTCGCCGTGGAGGTCGACGGACATTCGGTCTTGGATGGTTTCACGGTTACGGGGGGGCTTGCGGATGGCGATGGAATGATTAACGTGGGACCTGCTGATATGCAGAGAAGTAGGGGCGGCGGTGTGGCTTACGTCTACGCGACACCAACCGTTTCCCATGTCAAGATAACGAAAAACCAGGCCGATTTAGGTGCAGGCGTTGCGGTTATTTTTGCCCACGCTGATAGTGAACATAATTTTAAATCGGTAACCATCTGCGAAAATACTGCACATGAGGGAGCTGGTGGGATGTACGTGCATAACGGCGGTGTTCGGTTGACCAATGCGCTCATCACACGGAACAACGCGGTTTATGGCGGGGGGATCGTCGTTTATCTTCTGTCTGATGGAACACTTGCGCTGACCAACGTAACGCTGGCCGGGAATAGCGGTAATATCGCCCCAGCAGGTATCCGGAACGATAGCGGCGTGGGCATGGTGATTCGGAACAGAATCATAGACAATCCCATCGAAGGAAACATTGATGTAGCTAACAGCGGTAATAGCATCGTTCGCGGTCGTTCGGAGTTCCTGGACGTCTCTCCCGAGTTTGTTGATGCAGCTAACGGTGACTACCGGTTGCAACTGAACAGCCCGGCTATCAATGCAGGTAATCATACTTATTATGTCGATGCCGGAGGAGACCTTTCAAACGATATGGATGTGGCAGGACAACCCCGGCAGGCGGGTGCTGTTATTGACATCGGTGCGTTTGAATATCCCATCGCCATTGGCCCGGATGAAAATAATATTCTTTACGTCGATAAGAACGTAATCAGTCGTATTGGCGATGGCCGTTCATGGTCAACCGCCATGCCCGAGTTTGCCGATGCGCTTCGGTGGGCGCGTGAACAATGGGGCTCCGATGGCAGTACTGCCACGTGGAATGCAGCCAACCCACTGAAAATATTCGTAGCTGAGGGTACTTACAGGCCCTTGTACAACGCGGCGGACGGTCTGTACGAGGCAGATGGAGGCCGTGATAACGCGTTCGTACTGCTGCCCCATGTGGAGGTCTATGGCGGTTTTGCCGGCACGGAAACCAGCACCGACGCGCGGTCGCCGGATGCACTTGCAGGCCATGTGCATAAAACCGTCCTGTCAGGCGACTTCAACGACAATGATAACCCGGATGATTTCGACAACCATACCGAAAACGCCCATCATGCGGTGATTTTCCCCGCATCGGCTACGGGCGCCGTGCTCGATGGCTTCACCGTAAGCGGAGGCAATGCCGACGGAGGTGCCGGCGGTATCGCGATATTTGGCCATTCGGGCTATGACCGCCGGTCCGGCGGTGGGATAATCAATTATGCTAGCAGTGCCGTCAAAAACGTATCCATCCGCCGTAACCGGGCGGCCGACCCGGATGGCGGCCTTCCCAAAGGCGCCGGGGTGTTCAACGACGGTAATGCGACCTATACACGTGTGACGATTGCCGATAATATCGCAGTTGATGGCGCAGGCGGCGGGATGGCTACCTACGGTTCCCCTACGCTCACCGATGTGATTATCCGTAACAACTCAGCGAAAAACGGGGCTGGTATGATCATCCGAGATACTCCCATCCTTATCAATGTCGTTATCAATGGCAATACATTGCTGGACGATGATGCGGATCGGGCAGGGGGCGTATACAATGACGGGAACTACAACCCCCGGTTTACAAACGTGACCGTCAGCGATAACTCGGGCGCTGCGATATTTAACGGAGGTGGATTCCTCCCCACCAGCGGCATCACGCTGCACAACTGCATCGTTTGGGGTGGGATAGCAGGTATGACAGGTACATCCACCGTTAGGTATAGCTTGATTGAGGGTAATAGTAGCACCGCCGATGGCAACCGCGACGCAACCGGCCTTACCGCTGCCGACATCTTCAGGGATCCCGCTGCGGGAGACTACCGGCTACGACTGGGCAGCTTAGCGATCGATGCGGGGAGCAATGACCTGTATGAAGCCGCGGATGGCGAGGAGGAAAACAACAGCTTAAGCAATGACGTTGATATAACCGGTAATCCTCGGGTATTCGGTGGGGCGAGCAGTGGCATTATCGATATGGGGGGCTTTGAATACCAGCCCGCCGAGCAGGCCATCACGGTGGCAGCCATCGAAAAGACCTACGGCGACGAACCGTTCGAGCCGGGTGCCACGGCCGATTCGGGCCTTCCGGTAAGTTACAGCTCCGGCGACAACAGCATCGCCGAGGTGTTCGAAGATACGGAAGATGGCAATACATGGAAAATCCGGGTACTGAAAGCTGGCGAGGTGACCATCACAGTGAGTCAGTCGGGCAATAGCGACTACCTGCCGGCGGATGATGAAACCTTTACGCTGACGATTGGCAAACGGGCAGTTGAAATCGGTTTTGCGCCGGATGTATTGGTAGGAAAAGAATACGACGGTACCGCAGCCGCCGCGGTGTCCGCAGCACAGCTGGCATTTGGCACGGGTAACGTGCTGGAGGGGGATGACCTTTCTATCACGTTGGACGATGGCAGTACGGCAACCTACGGATCGGCAGATGTAGGCATAACCAAATCGGTGACACTACCGTTGGAGCAGGTATCGCTGGGAGGTGCGGATGCAGCCAACTATGTGATCGGTAACACGGAAGACATTACGGGCACGGTGGGAGCGATCACGCCCAGGGAACTTACAGTGCGTACCGCAGCCATCGGCAAGGAGTACGATGGTACCGCCGGGGCCACGGTGACCTTCGAGCCGTTCAATGCCGCGGATGGGCTGGTGGGCAGCGATGTGGTGACGGTGAACTTTGCCGGTACAGCAGCCTATGACAGTCCGGATGCGGGCAATAGCAAAGCGGTGACCCTGTCGGCCCTCCCGACGCTCGGTGGCACGGAAGCAACTAACTATACACTTACGCTGCCCGGCCTGCGGGGAGACATTACCCCGCGCCCGGTGCAAGTCGGCTTTGCCCCGGATGCTCCGGTAACCAAGGTGTACGATGGCACGGTGACGGCAACGGTGGATGCAGAGCAGCTGGCGTTTGGGGCCGGGGATGTGCTTGACGGTGACGAACTGATCATTGCACTCGCTGACGGCACAGCCGCTTACGATAACCCAGAGGTAGGTACGGAAAAGACGGTGACATTGCCGTTGGCACAGCTGTCGCTGGGAGGTGCGGATGCCGGCAATTATGCGATCGACAACAGCGCAGATATCACGGGCGCTGCAGGCAGCATCGCGCCGGCAGCGATCATAGGTGTCACCTTCGGCGGAAGGGCGTTTACGTATGACGGCAATGCGCATAGCCTTGCGGTGGAAGGCCTTCCGGCGGATGCAACCGTGAGCTATGAAGAAAACGGGCAGGTGAATGCAGGGACTTACACGGTGAGGGCGTACGTGAAGCAGCCAAACCATGCCACGCGGGAACTGACAGCTATGTTAAAGATAGAGAAGGCCCGGCCAGTAATTACAGCGGTACCTGCGCAGACACATGTGTACGACGGAACGAAGAAAACGATCGCAGTCGGGGTGCAGCCCGCGGAATTGCAGGAGTACCTACAATACAGTCCCCAGCGTTCCTTCATCAATGTGGGCAACCATCACGTGCGCATATACCTGAACGAGAGTGCCAACTACCTGCCTGCCGAGGCGTGGGTTTACGTTACTGTGACTGCTGCCCCACAACAGGGCATACGGCTACCGGACCTAACGGTAACCTACGACGGCAAGCCGCACAGCCTTTCGGTGGAAGGACTCCCGGCAGATGCGACGGTAAGTTACATAAACAACAGCTGGGTTAATGCGGGCAGCTATACGGTTAAGGCTTTGGTAAGTCGACCGAATCATGCGGATATTACGCTTACAGGTACGCTTTACATTAACAAGGCTATTGCGGCAATTACGGCCAAGGCAGAACAGGAATACGTTTTTGACGGTACGGCAAAGGTAGTAGTGGCAGCACTCAATCATAATGAGGCGGCACTGGATTACTTGCCGCAGCACGCTTTTACCGATGTCGGTACATACAATGTAGCGATCGTGGTCGCCGAAACGGCCAATTACCATGCAGCCATTGCCAAGGTGAAACTTCGCATTCTTCCGGCCGAACAATCCGGCCCATTTATGGTCGACCAGTCGGTGACCTACGATGGTCAACCGCACGGCTTGTCGGTAGGCGGCCTTTCTACGGATGCGGACGTCGCTTACACCATAAATGGGACAACGGGTAACCGTGCGACGGATGCCGGTGTATACGAGGTAGTAGCAGTGGTAAGCCGCCCAAACTACGTCGACGAGGTCCTGTCGGCCATGCTCACGATTGACCGCGCAGAAGCCTTCCTTTTCGGCGACGAAAACCAGGTGCATCCGTATGACGGCACGGCCAAGTCGCTGGCCGTGGTGTTGAATCATGAAGAAGCGGTACCGACTTATATTCCGCAGCGATCCTTCACGGATGCAGGTACCCACACCATCACCGTATCGGCCCCGCAAACGCTCAATTATAGAGCAGTGAGCAAAACCTTTACGTTGCGGATCGATCCAGCAACGGTTCCGGACATCACACTCGCCGACGGCAGCTTTCCCTACGACGGTACGGCCAAATCGCTGGCCATTCTCGGTACGCTGCCTGTGGGCACCACGGTGAGCTATTCGGGCAGCAGCCGTACGGATGTGGGTTCGCAGGAAGTAACAGCCACTATCAGCGGCGACAATTACAACGACCTGGTGCTGACGGCCGGGCTGGAAATCACCCCGGCGATGCGCACGCTGCTTTTTCCGGTACTGCCGCCGAAGACCTATGGCGACGGCGACTTCGATGCCGGCGCTACGGCCAGCAGCGGAGAGGAAATCACCTATACGAGCAGCAATCCGGTGGTGGCTGAGGTAACTACTGGTGGCGTGATCCGCATCACGGGCGCCGGCATGGTCACCATCACGGCGACGGTACCGGAAAACGGGAACTACAGCAACAGACCCGAGATATCGCATACGCTGGCCGTGCATAAGGTCCGCCAAACCCTCGTGCTCGATGTTCCAGCAGAAGTCCACCGTGACAGGGGCAGTGTCCCGGTCATGGCCAGCTCGGGGAGCGGCCTGCCGGTGGCGCTGGCGGTGGACGACCCGGAAGTGGCCACGCTCAGTGGCACCACGCTGCACATCCACCGGCTGGGTACGGTGCGGATTACGGCCACGCAGGCCGGGGATGCCAACCACGAAGCGGCCGAACCGGTGACGGTTGCCATCCGCGTCACCGACCCGTCCTCGGACTTCCCGATCCGTGTGCACCGGGCGGTATCGCCCAACGGGGACGGCATCAACGAATACCTGATCATCGAAGGAATCAAGGACCATCCGGACAATAGAGTGAGCATCTTCAACCGCAACGGTACGGTCGTGTACGAGGCCTCGGGCTACAACAACGGCACGGTGGCATTCCGCGGCATCGGCACGGGGCGTCACCCGGTATTGGCCGGTACCTACTTCTACGTAGCGGAGATTCGCGTAGAAGGGGAGTGGAAGTATAAGAAGGGGTGGTTCGTGCTGAGGTATTGAGACATCGGATAATAGACATAACAACTACCTATGTTTTGGCCCGTCGGTTTACCTACACGCAGTGTGGGAAGCAAGCTTCGCCCTCTTGCGATCAAGGAGGCATAGCAAGGGTGTATCCAAGCCTCATCCGGTGGTGACGTACCCCTATAAAGGTACATAATGGGTACGGAACAGGTGCGTATACCGTGCAGATACGGCGTTGGAAAAGTGGTCTATCCCAGCCTTAATTCGATTGTAACGCCAGTTGTAACGCATAAAAAGAGTTTTTTTAAGCACATGTAACCATCTTTGCTGCGCAATTCTATCTATGCGCATCAGATTTAAATATCTCAGCTTTTTACTGCTGTTGGCGATGCTACTCCTGGTTTTAGTGGAGTGGGGGTACCTGCATTACCAGCATAATTTGGACCGTACCGAACAGGAAATGCAAAAAATGGAAATGCACTAGTCTTAACCAGATTTTTGGACCAAAAGAGAAAGTATAAAACACGAATCCATTTAAATCGATGAACTTAATATCTACCACTTTTGTGCGATTGCGTGCTTTTGCAACTCGTGTGTTTTCGCTCATTTTATTCCCTTGCTTAATTGCCGGATGGACGGCTTCGTCTGCCAAAGGGCCTGAAAATTTCAACGAATCTTCTGTGTATGGTAACCGGGGTGGCCGCTTCGCCGTTGGAACGCTGACGTTTAGCGATAACACGGGGCTTGCCGATGGTATTGCTACCGACGGCGAAGGCGGATCGATGGACTTGCCAGGGATTGATATCGATATCTTCAATATCAGTGATGAGAATGGAACAAACGTGGGGCGAATTGATTGGCGTGATAATGACTTTATGCTTTCTGCTGACCCGCTCTATAACGGGCTAACCTACGATGATGGCGAAACCGTCAATAAGGGGACAAAGGGCATGGCGATCAAATCAAGGGATGGCAGCGAGTTTCAGATCAATGGGTTTACCTATTATAATTGGGGGGAAACGGAATCTACGTTCATCTGGGTAAGAGGTTATTATGACAATGGCATGGTCGCAGAAATGTATTTTCAGGGATATAATTCTGAAAATGAGACAACTGATGTTAATTTAAACGGTTCTTTTGATTATGTGGATGAAGTCCGCATTTATATCATTAGCGGAGGGCATTTGGGTAATGGGTCTAAATCAAATCACTCCATCAATCACATCGAGATTGCCGACGCGGTTTTGCCGCGGCCGGTGATTACCGGGAATCCGTCCAACAGATCCATATGCAACGGTGGAACGACGACGTTTTCAGCAACAGCAAGGTACGCTACGTCTTACCAATGGCAGGAAAACAGTGGGTCAGGGTTTACGGATTTGGCGGATGGTGGCGTTTACAGCGGGGTAAACACCACCACGCTAACCATTACCGGCGCTACAGCAGCGATTAATGGCTACCAATACCGCTGCAGGGCCATCAATGCGGTTGATTTTGTGAGAACCAATCCAGGTACGTTAAACATCAGTACCATCACGTTAACGGGTACACAGACGGATGTGACGATTGCGGGAGGTAATGGCGGAATGGCTAAGGTGTTTCCGGCAGGAGGCATAGGATCCTACATGTACTCCTGGAGCCCTTCGGGGGGCACGGCGACAGTCGCCACGGGACCGTACGCCGGGACGTATGCGGGATTGTCTGCCGGAACGTATACCGTATTGGTTACAGACAATATCGGTTGCTCGGCTGCCTACGAATTTACCATTGTGGAGCCACCGGCTATCACGTCCGCCACGTACGATGCCGCTACCGGAGTGCTCGTCGTAACGGGGACGAATTTGCTATCGGTCGCGGGAACAAACAATGATATTGCGGTAAACAAAATCAGCTTCATTGGAGCGGGGGGTGAAACCATTCCGCTAACCGACACGGAAAATGTGGAGATTACCGACGGGACATCGTTTACCGTCACGTTGAGTGACGCGGACCGGTCGGCGATTAATCCGATAATGAACAAGAACGGTACGTCTTCAACCGGCGGTACGATATACAACTTGGTGGCTGTCGAGGGATGGGCCGAGGCTCCCGATCCGGCGATGACGGTTGCCGACCTGACCGGCAATGGGATTACGGTGACTAATGTGCCCGAGCCCGAGATCACCAGCGCAACCTACGATGCCAGCACCGGGGTGCTGACAGTAACCGGTACGGGCTTTCTTTCCCTCGCCGGTTCCGACAACGATATTGTTGCCGACAAATTTACGTTCACCGGCGAAGGCGGCGAGACGATTACGCTGACTGACACGGAGGACGTCGAGATTACTTCGAGTACCAGCTTTACCCTGGTCTTGAGTGCCATGGACCGGATGCGGGTGAAGACGATGATGAATAAGAACGGCACGTCTTCCACCAATGGTACTACGTACACCCTCGCCGCGGCGGAAGACTGGGCAGCGGGTGCCGATGCGGCGGTGGCGGTGGCGGATACGACCGGCAATGGTATCACCGTGAATAATGTGCCTACGCCGACGATTACCAGCGCAACCTACGATGCTAGCACGGGTACCGTTGTCGTTACAGGTACTGGTTTTTTTTCCCTGGCCGGTTCCAACAACGATATTATTGCCGATAAATTTACGTTCACCGGCGAGGGCGGCGAAACCATGACGCTGACCGATACGGAGAATGTAGAGATTACTTCGAGTACCAGCTTTACCCTGGTCTTGAGTGCCACGGACCGGATGCGGGTGAATACGATGATGAATAGGAACGGTACCTCGTCCACCAAGGGTACTACGTACAGCCTCGCTGCAGCGGAAGACTGGGCGGCGGGTGCCGATGCGGCGGTGGTGGTGGCGGATACGACCGGCAATGGGATTACCGTGATGGATGTGCCCGAGCCCGAGATCACCAGCGCAACCTACGATGCAAGCACCGGTACCGTTGTCGTTACGGGTACTGGCTTTCTCTCCCTGGCCGGTTCCAACAACGATATTGTTGCCAATAAATTTACGTTCACCGGCGAAGGCGGCGAGACGATTACACTGACTGACACGGAGAACGTCGAGATTACTTCGGGTACCAGCTTTACCCTGGTCTTGAGTGCTGCGGACCGGATGCGGGTGAAGACGATGATGAATAAGAACGGCACGTCTTCCACCAATGGCACCACCTATAACCTCGCCGCGGCGGAAGATTGGGCGGCGGGTGCCGATGCGGCGGTATCGGTGTTGGATACAACCGGCAATGGCATCACCGTGAATAATGTGCCAGTGCCGACGATTACCAGTGCCACCTTTGACGGAACAACGGGTGTACTGATGGTTACCGGTACCGGGTTTCTGTCGGCGGCGGGACCAAGTAACGATATAGCGGCAGGCAAATTCACCTTTAAGGGGCAAGGGGGAGGTACCCGGACAGTAAGCACCGGTACGGCCGACGTAGATATAACCGGTGGCACTTCCTTTAGCATGGTGCTGGGTGAAACGGATCGGCTGGCCGTAGTTGAACTATTAAATGAAAATGGAACGTCTGCGTTGGACGGTACTCCGTATAACCTGGCAGCAGCGGAAGACTGGGCCCGAGGAGCGGATGCAATGGTAGATATCGCTAGTACCACCGGTAACGCCATTACGGTAACCAACGCGCCTAAACCGCCGATGGCAACGAACACGACGCAATCGAAGGCGATGATAGAAGATGGGCCTTTGATTGAATTAGACGACATCGTGGTGACCGACGTGAACGTGCCGGAGACCATCACCGCTACGTTGACCTCGAATCCAGCGGCAGGCGTGCTGACCACAGGCACCTATGGTTCGGCGACGTCGACTTTCAACGCGGGTACAGGCGTGTGGACGGTCACCGGCACGGTGGGCGACGTCAATGCGGCATTAGCCGCCGTGGCTTTCGTTCCGGCGGCCAATTGGGATCAGGATTTTTCGATCATAACGCGCATTCGTGATGCGGCGGGTACGGGCCCCGACGACGGATCGATTTTGGTCGATGTGACACCGGTGAACGATGCACCCACGTTCACGGCTACGGCGACTAACCCCACCTTCGTCGAGGGAAGCACGGCGGTCAGCCTATTCAGTGGCACCAATGTCAGTGCCATCGAGTCGGATCAGGGTATTTCCGAACTGAAGCTGATGGTGCTGTATCTCAACGATGGGGACAGCGAAATCCTGACCATAGACGGTACGGAGATTGCGCTGACGAATGGTACGGCCGGAACGACCACCGGTGGGAATGCCATCGATTATACCGTTAGCCTGAGCGATCACACGGCCACAGTGACGCTATCGTCCGCCAGCGGCATCACCGGAGCCACCACCGCAGCCATCGTCAATGGGATGACTTATCACCATAGCAGTGTGGCACCCACGCCCGGTGACCGGGCCGTAACACTGAGCGAAATATCGGACAACGGCGGGACGGCAAACGGCGGCGTAGATGCCACTTTGCTGGCTATCAATTCTACGGTAACCGTACAGGCGGTAAATTCGGCACCGGTTTTCGCGAACCTTAACGGGGATCACGTGGCATGGGCAGGTGCGGGCAACGAAGTGATCCTGGATGCAGGAACGAAGGTTACGCTGAATGACGATGAATGGGAAGCGGTAAACGGCGGCAACGGCAATTGGGCCGGTACCAATCTTACGGTACAGCGTGCAGGGGCTGCAATGCCGGCGGATGTGCTTGGTTTCAGCACATCGGGAACGCTTTTCACGGTGAGCGGTGCTAATTTGCAATCCGGCGGCCTGACCTTTGCCACTTATACCAACACCGGTGGGGTATTGGCCATCACATTCACCAGTAGCGGAACGATCGCAACCACGGCATTGGTGAATGATGTGGTGCAGCATATTACCTACCGAAATGATACCCCGGCAGGCGATGTCACCATGCGCTTCGCACTGAATGATGGCGACGACGACGCGATACCGGCGAATGTCACGGTGGGTAGCGATATCATTTATGTGACCAATGCAACGGATACCTATGTCATTGACGTGAGCAACGGCGTGAGTTTAAGCGAAGCGGTGGCTATTGCTGCCGCCGATGTAACGGGAATACAGACGCTTGTTTTTTCGAACACGCTCGCTGACCAGACCATTGCATTGGCCGGTGACTTATCCATCGGAGCGGATCTGATATTCGATGTCGATGCAGCCAGTGGACTGACCCTGGCGGGCAGTACCCTCACGTTGGGCGGGGACATGATACTCGGCATAACCAATGGCGCGGGCGACCAACTCACCATTGCCTCAACGATAGCAGGTACAGGCGGTCTGGCTAAGTCCGGTCAGGGTAGCTTAATATTGGGATCGGCCAGTAATCGTACGGGCTGGTCGGGAGCAATCGCCGTGACAGGCGGTAACCTGGTGGCAAATGCGGGTTCGCAGGTATCGAGCGGCACACTGACATTGGACGGTGGAACGCTATCCATGGGCCTAACGGGTATGCCGGGTACGATGTCTGTTTCCAACTCGGTGATATTGGGAGATGGCGGAGGTACCTTTGCCGTCGATGGCGATGATGGCAACACCGTTACCTTATCCGGTGTGGTTTCCGGCAGCGGCCAACTGGTCAAAACCGGCGCGGCTAAATTATACTTGACGAATAATGCCAATACGTACACCGGAACCATGACTGTTGCCGCTGGTACGTTGGAATTCACCAACGTGACGGGCCTCGGTCCGGGCGCGATTGCCATCGATGAAAAGGCAACCCTTTCCGTGTTAGGGAGTGGGTTAGCGGCCAATGCCATTACCCTGGCAGGGAATGCAACGGTGAATACGGAGGCGGTTGTGACACTGTCGGGTGTAATCAGCGGTGCGAATAACCTGACCAAATCGGGTGCCGGATCGCTGACACTCGCGGGTACCAACACGTATACAGGTACCACCACCGTTGCCGAAGGCACCTTGGTGGTGAGCAATGATCATCACCTGGGCACGGGGGCGGTAACCCTCAACGAGGGTGCTACGTTGCTGGTATCGGCGGGAACGGTGATTGATAACCGTGTGATATTGGCAGGCAACGCAACAGTGAATACGTCGTCGAACCTGACCTTATCCGGCATGATCAGTGGTTCGGGCAACCTGACTAAAATTAGCCCGGGTAAGCTGCTGCTAAGTGGCGATAATACCTATTCGGGTAGCACGTTCGTTAACGAAGGTGCCTTAAGCGTGGCGAGTGATGCGAATCTCGGTACCGGCGGGCTGTTTCTTGGGAATTCGACGACATTGGACGTGACGGGGGCGACTACCCTAGATAACCCCATCAGTTTGGGGGGGAATGTGACCTTGATAAATTCGGCGGATGTAACCCTTTCCGGGGTGATAAGCGGGGGCGACAATCTCTCAATACAAAGTATATCGGCCGTCCTCACATTGGCCGGCAACAATACGTATCCGGGTATGACCAACCTGGTTAGCGGTTCACTTCGTGTGGGCAGCGATGGCAACTTGGGTGCGGGAAATATCAACTTGGCCGAGGGTACTACCTTGGAAGTGACCAATGCCATCAACATCGACAATGCCATGACGCTTGCCGGCGTCGCTACCGTGAATACGAGTAACACCAGCGGAGCGGCGACCTTATCGGGCGTGATCAGCGGTGCAGGTGGTTTGACGAAAACAGGCGGTGGGACACTGGCGTTAGCTGCCAGCAATGCGTACACGGGAGCAACCACCGTGTCGGCCGGAACACTGTTGGTTAGTGGGGCTACGGCCGGGAGTACTGCGGTTTCTTCGGGCGCTACGCTGACCGGTACCGGCATATTGGGTGGCGATGTTACTGTCAATAGCGGCGGAACGCTGTCGCCGGGTGCCAGTCCCGGTGTACTGACCGTCAACGGCGGCCTGACCATGCAGTCCGGCAGTACGCTGGCCGTCGAAATAGAGGGTGCCCCGGGTGGTACAGACCACGACCAGGTCGTTGTTAACGGTACGGTGGATGTGTCGGGTACGACGTTGGCCGTGACCCACGGATACGCCGCCAGCCAGGATGAAACCTATGTGATTATTGTGAATGACGTGGCCGATGCCATTTCAGGCATCTTCAGCGGCCTTGCTGAGGATGCGCGAATGACAGCATCGGGCAATAGTACGGTATTGACGGGTAGCTACATCGGTGGCACGGGAAATGATTTTACGCTCACGGTATCCGATGTGACACCACCCATGGTGACGGCCATCGAAGTGAGCGGTACACCAGGGGCAGCAGCAGAATCGGTAGACTACACGGTCACTTTCAATGAGGTACCGGACCATGTTTCGATCCCAGATTTTGCGCTTACAGGGGCAGCAACGGCAACGATTGCAAGGGTTTCTTCGGTATCCGGCAACTCGGTTAGGGTAACCCTAGACGAGATTGCCGGCACGGGAACGTTACGGCTGGATGTAGTCGGCGGAAATGGTATTACCGATGTCGACGGTAACGGCGGCGGGAACAACGGTTATGTAGCGGCGTTTACAGCGGGTGAGGTGCATACAGTGGACCGCGATGCGCCGGATAGGCCATCGCAGCCCGATCTGGCTGCGGGTTCGGACAGCGGCAGCAGCGATTCGGACAACATCACCAGCGATACCATGCCGACCATCACAGGTACGGCCGAGGCCAATGCCTCGGTGGAAATCACGTCGCATGTGGATGGCCTGCTGGGCACCGAGACAGTAGATGGCAGCGGAAATTGGAGTTTTATTCCCGGGACGGTGTTCACCGAGGGCGTGCATAGCCTGACGGCTACCGCGACCGACGCGGCGGGGAATGTCTCCTTAGCGTCCCCGACACTGGAAATCACCATTGACGTTACCGCGCCTGCGAAACCTGCCGCGCCAGAGCTGGCACCGGTATCAGATAGCGGCGAAAGCAGTACGGACAACATGACTAACCTGACCGACCTGACCCTGCGGGGGGCTGCCGGTTCGGTGGAGGCTGGTGCCCGGATCCATGCGCGCTCCGATGTGGCCGGCGCTCTGGCCAATGGCACCGCCAATACGGACGGTAGTTGGAGTCTCGATGTCATGGGGTTGGCAGCAACCACGCATCAGCTGCAAATCAATGCGACCGATGCGGCAGGCAATACCGGCATGTATTCGGATCCGCTGACGGTCGTGATTGAGGATACTCCGCCAACCGTAAGCGGCGTGACCTTCGATCAGGCAAGCGTGACAGCGGTGAACCAGGTAGCTATCAGCCTAAGCCTGTCTGGCGCGGAAACGGGTACGAGTGCGTCATTCACCATTACAAGCAGTGATGGAGGTACGCCAGTCACCGTTTCGGGATTAGCGGTCGGCTCGGCAACGCAGCAATTCGCTGGGATTGATGTGGGTGGTCTGAATGACGGAACGCTCACCGTAAGCCTGACCCTGGTTGATGTTGCCGGGAATACATCCCCGGTGGTCACCGGAACCATCGGTAAGGATGCCCGGGTGCCCACAGTGACCCACGTGGCTATTACGGATGGCGACTACGCTGAAGGCGGCGTGATTAGCTTGAGTGTCACACTGGACGAAGATGTAACCGTGAGCGGGGCAGCCCCAACGCTGGCCATCGAAGTTAGCGGAACAACCCGTCAAGCCAGTTTTGTCAGTGAAAATGCGGGTGTGCTGCTTTACCAATATACCGTACAGGCGGGTGACAATACGGATGGTGCAGGTGTGATGGCCCTCGCCAATGGCATTTCCCTGAATGGCGACTTCATCCGCGATGCGGTAGGCAACGATGCGGCGCTGGCCTATGTGCAAACCGGCAATGCCGATGCGCAGGTGGATACGAAGGCGCCTTTGGAACCAATGGTGGTATCTCCGGAGGCAGCCATTTCAGTGAATGCGGATGATTACACAATCAGCGGTGTCCACGCTGAAAATGGTGTAACCGTCAAACTCTACCTCGATGCGGATAATAATGGTGTGCCGGATAATGCGTTGGTGCTGGACGCATACGTCGTTACCGGCGGAGGTTGGAGCCTAAATGTACCCTTGGCTGCAAACACAGCGAATAATGTCGTGATCATCGCCGAGGATGCGGCAGGTAATGTTTCCAGTGCAGCGGATGTGCCAACGATCACCGAAGATTCGGTAGCGCCGGCCGTGCCGTCTGTCCCCGACTTGCTGTCCACCAGCGATAGTGGTGCGAGCGACAGCGACAACCTGACCAACCACACGTCCGTCACCCTGACGGGTACGGCCGAACCGAACAGCTCGGTAGTGCTGACCGGCGATCGGGATGGGGTGGCGGGCACGGCCCGGGCCGATGG